>Ga0256842_1000241_pt1 | contig 48448 bp, 58 predicted proteins | sample 4559240metaG_FD_185973 | JGI IMG/M metagenome (GOLD analysis project Ga0256842, IMG submission 185973) | Hydrothermal vent microbial communities from Guaymas Basin, Mexico - 4559-240 | ecosystem: Environmental > Aquatic > Marine > Hydrothermal vents | place: Mexico: Guaymas Basin | collected... | reverse complement strand
AAATCCTACCTACAAGACAATGATACAAAACAAATTCCTAAACAATCAAGTAATAGGAAGTAAGAAGGAATGAATATGAAAAATTATCCACTTAACTTCAAAGTTGAAGACGATATGGCAAAAAAGTTCCAAGAGATTATGCACAAATTAGACAGTGATAACCAAACAGAGACACAAGAGATAATCATTGACTTAGCATTTAACATCATTGATAAAGAGGGCATAGGGAAGCTTATAGCTTATTTGAGGAAGTAGCTTTATAGATATTCATTCGTGGGTATCTAATAAGGCTATGGGCTGAAAGTTTGGCGACCGAAGCCCATAACCTAAACAAATTGTCGCACAAAGGCGAACGCTAATTATAGCATCTTCTCCTAAGTGTCAATAAAAGACCAAAAGTATTTATAAAAGGTGGGCGGTTTTGGCATGTGGAGTGTCGCCTACCTCCTTTTATAAATAACACTCCAGAAATAAGGTCTTTTTATAATATGGGAAATCCCATATTTACACAAAATAGGGGCTTTCAGATGAAAACTGCACAAATTATGATGAGACCATTTAAAGATGGGATTATTAGACAAAATCACAAAACAGGATGGTTCAATGCAACCGACCTTATAAAAATCGCAAATAGATATAGAACACAGCTTGGGAAAAAAGAAAAACTTATTGCTGATTATCTAAGAAACGATGCAACACTTGAATTTATAAAAGAGATACTTGATAGAGAAAACATATCATAGGCTTTACGATGAATGAGTATTACAATGTTAGTTTAGAGCAAAGCGTACTTAGTAGTATTTTATATGACCCAATAAAAATAGAAGATACACAGCTAAATGTAGAAGACTTTTATCTAGTAACTCATCAAAACATTTTTAGAGCAATGAAAGTTCTTTATGAAAATGACAAGCCGATAGATGAAGAGTTTATTAAAGCTGTATTAGTTAAAGATAAGAGCTTTGATGAGCAGGTAATGTGTGAAATAATGATTAAAAGTCCTATTTTTAATATTACAGAATATGAAAAGCAGATTTTAGAGTTGTCAAGACAAAGAAAGCTCTTAAAATTATCACTTGATTTAAAAAATAATGAGTTATCACTATCTCAAAAACTAGAGATAATTAACAAATCACAAGAAGAATTAGAAGCACCAACAAATTACGAACCGCAAAAGTTATCTCAAGCAATAACAGACTACGACAATATGCCAAATAAGCCAAAATATGAAACAGGTATTGCACTTGTAGATAACTATTTCAATGGTGGGCTGGAACTAAGCCAGTTGATAATGTTAGGTGGTGCAAAGGGAGCAGGAAAAACGGCTTTTAGTTTGCAGTTTTTGTTTAATGTATCACAAGGGTTTAAAAGTGCTTTTTTTAGTTTTGAGATGCCAATATGGAAAATTGCTCAAAGAAGTAAAAAGGCAAATTTAACACAACTGCAACAAGATAATATCTTGATACTTGACAAGGGCAGGGATATTTCAGATATTCAAAGAAATACAAAATATCTAGCAAAATCAGGAGTAAAGTTTTTTACTATTGATAGCCTTATGAAACTCACAAACAAGCATCATACAGGAAAACGACACGAGCAGATAGCAGATATAACAAGTAAACTATCTAAGTTGTGTGTGGAGCTTGATATTATCATCATCTTAATCGTGCAAATAAGCAACGAGGACTTAAAAAGTAACCGTATGGCAGTAAAAGGGTCAGGCGATGCAGATTATGATGCTGACATTATGTTCTTTTTACAAAAAGATAAAGATGATGAGCATAAAAGATATTTTATTTGTGAGAAAAACAGACAAAACGGAAATGAATTTAAACAAGAAGTATATTTTAATCCTAAGATATTAAAGCTACAACAACACAAACCAGCCTTATATGAAACATCTTACACATCATCATTAAACGATACGCCTACTGTATCTATGGAGGTTATCTGATGAGTGCTTATATGACTATGCCTAAAGAGTATGCAATACAATTGCAGAATGAGGACAAAAGAGAAAAAGCAAGAGCATTTATGGAGTACTGTTTAGATTTAGATAATGGTGTTTCAAATTCAATTTCTTTTTATGCTAAAAGTTGGAATTTATCAAAATCTAATGCTCATAAATGGACTAAAGATTTTAAAGATGCGATTGAAAAACATCATCAATATTGGATGGAAAAAAACACTCAAAATTTCAATAACATACATCAAAATTCAGCAAAAACAGCAGAACGATTGCAGAACGATAGCAGAACGATTTTATCCCCCACAACTACCGAAAATACGGAGTTTGGTGAAGAGGTGCAGAACGATAGCAGAACGATAGCAGAACTAAGTATAAATAATAAACAATACAACAACAATAAAAGCACTCAAAACCAAGAGCCAGAACAAGAGCAATTATCTTGTCATTTAGATATTAATTTTTTTAGATATTTTTCAGAGTTAAGACTATCTACGAGTAAGAAATATTTAGGGAAAAAAGAAACAGCTTATCAGGAATATTTAAAAGTTAAAGAGATGTTTGATATTGAAGTAATTGCCTATGCCTACAAGAGATATTTTAATCCAGAAGACAAAAAAACAGTAGGACTAGCAAAGTTCATCAAAGAGGAATTATATTTATCGTACTTACCAAAAAATATAAGCGTAAAAATTCAAGGAAGCTTTGTTGATGGAACATTTAAAGATGAAGTATTTGAAGCGGTTACAGGTGCTAAGTATAAACTAAACTATGCAAGATATTTAGAAAAAATAGCAAAGAAAGAGCTTGTTTTTCTAACTGATATGGAGGTGGCATAATGACAAACCTACAAAAAGCAATAACAGCAGCGACTAACAGTAGCACAGTGGTTGATTATCTTGTTGAGGAGATGGGAATTGAAAAAAGAAAGAGTGCGTTTGCAGGGAAGAAATTAACAATCGTCAATAATTTGATACTTGACGGCAAGAAAATAGCAGAGGGGTTTTAGGGATGAGCAATTTATTTGAAACAAAAAAGAAAAATAGTATTTCAAGCGTGAATTTATTTGTGGATGAAAGCACAAAGATTGAATTATATAACGACAATTTTCAAAACTTTAAACGCTACAACATACCTAAAGCACAGCTCGTTATCGCTGATATTCCATACAACCTAGGGATAAATGCTTACGCGTCAAGTACAGAGTGGTACAAAGACGGAGACAACAAGAACGGAGAGAGTGAAAAAGCAGGTAAGGCGTTTTTTAATAGCGACTACAGTTTTAACATTGCAGAGTATATGCACTTCTGTTCTAAGTTACTCAAAAAAGAGCCGAAAGAGGTAGGGAAAGCTCCAGCAATGATTGTCTTTTGTGCGTTTGAACAAATGCAAACAGTCATAAAATATGGCGAAAAATACGGCTTTAAAAATAACTATCCGATTACTTTTATAAAAGATTATTCGCCTCAAGTGCTAAAAGCAAATATGAAAGTAGTAGGGGCAACTGAGTATGCTGTTGTGCTTTACAGAGAGAAACTTCCAAAGTTTAACAATAACGGAAAAATGGTTTTTAACTGGTTTCACTGGAAAAAAGATGGTAAAGCCTATCCTAAGTTACACCCAACACAAAAACCTATTGCCGTACTTGCAGAGCTTATTAGAATTTTTACAGATGAGGGTGATGTTGTAATTGACCCATGTGCTGGAAGTGCATCAACACTAAGAGCGTGTGCAGAATTAAATAGACACTGTTATGGCTTTGAAATCTCTCGAGAAATGTATAGAAATGCTAAAGAAAAAATGTTATGCGAGGTGGCATAGATGCTAAAACTAATCAAATATTCAAAAAATCAAGACAAGGGCTACATCATAGCAGGTATTGTAGATGAAAACTTTATCTTGATGGGCTTTACAGTTGCAGACAAGAACTTAGAGAGATACACAGACAAGAACTTTAGAAATGCAGGTAAGGCTATCGAGTGGGCTGATGAGAATTATAAGGAGTTGGCATGATAAACACACACGAAAAAATTAAACAAATTTACAAAGTTTGTGAAAATGATTTGCAGAAAATAATCAACAACGAAGACATAGCAAAAGGAACAAAAAAAGATGTTTATAAGTTTTTAGCTTATTTAGCACAGGTTCAATCTAAATTAGAACAAGTTCCATTTATTAGTGGTTTCGAGGTAGAGGCTTAGAGATGAAAAATAAAATGAACAAAATACACAACATAGACTGTTTAGAGTTTATGAAGCAAGTACCTGATGATTACTTTGATTTGGTTTTGACCGATTCGCCATTTGGTATGAGTTTTCAAAGTGGGCGTAGAGAAAAAAAGCATAAAAAAATACAAAATGATGAGAATTTAGATTGGCTTCCTGACTTTGTTAAAGAGTTGCATAGGGTATCCAAAGAAAACGCACATATGTATTTGTTTTGCAGTCATCATCTTGTAGAAGTGTTTAAAAGCGAGTTGCAGAAATATCGAAAGGTTAAAAATATTTTAATATGGGAAAAAAACAACATAGGAATGGGCGACTTAGAAGGAGATTATGCTCCTAAATACGAAATGATTTTATTTTGTAGCAATGGTAGCACAAAACTTAATGACGGTAGAAGTGCAAATATAATCAAAGCTACTAGAACACAAAACGATTTGCACCCTACACAAAAGCCAGTCGATTTAATCGAATTTCTTTTAAAAAAATCATTAATTCCAGATTGTAAAGTATTCGACCCTTTTATGGGAAGTGGCACAACAGCCATAGCGTGTAAATCATTAGGCTTAGAGTGGTGTGGTTGTGAGTTAGAAGCTGATTATGTAGAAATAGCTAATAAACGCTTAGAAGCAGTGCAAGGGAGTTTGTTTTGAATAACCCACTAGGAAACTACAAAAGTAGAAAAATACCGTATAGAACTAACAGAAATAGCCCTAAAAAGCACGAAGAAGATATTTTAGAGGAAATGGTAGCCGAGTATCTTCAAAGAGCTTATAACGCTGTTCTCTTTCATTTTGATATTGGGGCAGGGAGAAAAACGACAATGTTTCAAGCAAGTCGAGCTAAAAAACTTCATGGGAAGTGGAGTCGTGGCTATCCTGACTTGTTTATTGCCTTCCCTAATAAATATTATCACGGACTTTATATTGAACTTAAAGCTGAGGGCAAAAGTCCATTTAAGAAAGATGGGAAGTTAAAAAAAGATGAACATTTAGAGATACAGAACAATATCCACCAAGTGCTTAGAGATGCAGGGTTTAGTTGTGTTTTTGCAGTTGGGTTTAGTGAGGTTAAAGAGATTATTGATGAATACATGGAGGCTAGATAATGAATAAACTAACATACGGTGAGGCATGGTATCAATCAAAAATAGATATTTTTAAACAGGATAGCTTTGAAGCTGAAAAAAAACATAGAGAGCATCAAGAGAGAATGAACAGGGAAGATGCGTCTAAGCATTATAATAAAAAACTGTTTGACTATTGGTTGTCTATGTTAGAGGGAAATATAAAGATTGAGAATAAAAAAAGATGGCTAAGTGCTTTAATGTTTGGTAATACAGAGGCTTATAAAATAAAAATAGGAGTTAATTAATGGGGTATATGTCAAGAGAAGAACGAGCTATTGAGTTAAAGGGATAGAAGCATGAATAAAAATCAAATCAAGACAAAGAAAAAACAAATAGCCTTAATGGATACAAATACACTTGAGGACTTTGCGATAGCAGTCCACTCCTCTGTAGGGTTAAGACAAGAGGCAAAAGATGAGCTGTTAGTTGCTGTTGATGTTAGAAAGAGAGAGTTAGCAAATAGTTTTAGTCTTGAGGTAGAGATAAGTGAACTTAGGGTGGGTGAGACACGAGGGTAGAGTTTAGTGGAGTATGGGATATATTTTTACCTTATCCAAACCAAGGTAAAGCTGGACTTTTTATAGAGATGAAAGCTGGTAAAAACAAACTTACTGCTAATTAAATCAAGTTTAGAGATGCCTTGAGTGATAAATATGAGTTTGGAGTAGCATATAGCTGGAGTGAAGCAAAAAATATCATTTTAAAATATATCAATTATAGGAGAGTGGAAAATGAGAAGAGTTGTTAGTAGATATACAAGAGAGAGACTTGAAACAAACTATATTACAGCTATATGGATTATAAGAATTTTATTTGTTGTAAATATTGTGTTTATTTACAAGATATTTTTTTAAAGGATAAGAAATGGAGAATAATTTAGAGTTAGAATATATAGAAGTTGATGAGTTAATACCTTATGAAAAAAACCAAAGAATACATAGCACAGACCAAATAAGCAAAATAGCAAATAGTATAAGAGAGTTTGGATTTCTAAATCCTATTATTGTTGATGAAAATAATGTAGTAGTTACAGGACATGGTCGTATAGAGGGTGCAAAGCTTTTAAAAATGTTGTCAGTTCCTTGCATACGAGCTGAAAATCTAAGCCAAGCACAAATCAAGGCTTATAGGATAGCAGATAATAGACTTCAAGATTTGAGTGAGTTTGATGAAGAGTTGCTAAAGCAAGAGTTGGAACTGCTACAAGATGAGTTTAATTTTGATATTGAACTTATGGGATTTGATTTAGATTTTTTAGAAGATGATCCAGTAGAAGAGGAGACAAAAGAAGTAAGTAGTAGTGATGGGGTTTTGGTAGTAGTAGGTAAGCACAAAATAGAGATAAGCCAAAGCAAATATAATAAATGGATCGAAAAGATAAATAAAAAAGTAGGAAGTGATGATGAGAAGATAAAAGCTGAGATATTAAAAAGGCTGGGGATTTTGATGTGATAAGTAAGTTATATGAGACTAGTCAAGATTGGGATTTTGATGATAGCACATCAACTACAAATATAAATATCAATGTAGGGGGTGCAAAATGAGAACCTATCAGAAACATGGATTAAGAAAACACCCATTACATACAAGATATGCAAATATTAAAAAAAGATGTTATTCAAAAACAGATACAGCATATAAATATTATGGTGGTAGAGGAATAAAAATATGTGATGAGTGGAAAGATAACTTTAAAGCTTTTTATGATTGGTGCTTACAAAGTAACTATATGGAATATATAAAAGGGGTAGTGATATGGAAATAGTAGTTGATATGACGGAGTTTGAGGAAGCATTGGCAAGACTTGAACCAAAAGCCTTTAAAAAGGCGATAAACACGAGCCTTAACACAGTTGGTAGGAAATTAAAAACACAAATAGCAAGAGATATAAACAAACAATATAATATAAAAATAGGTGATGTTAAGAGATATATGAGGACTAGAACATCGAGGCTGTCGGATTTGTATTGGGTGGCTTCTATGGATGGCAAGAGAAGAAACATTATCCACTTTGGTGCTAAGCAGAATAAAAAAGGGGTTAGTGTTAAGATAAACAAGCAAAGCGGAAGAAAGACTATAAGTGCTACAAGTCACCGTGGTGGGGCTTTTATACATAATGGAACTGTATTTCAAAGGGTAAAAGGGACTCGCATGAAGTCCAATAGCAAGAAGCAAAAGATAGTCGCACTCAAGACACTATCAGTCCCTCAAATGTTTAAAAGGGATATGCACAAAAAGGCTGAACAACAAGCAATAAAGGACTTCCCTAAGAACTTCAAGCGAGAGATGGAGTGGTATCTTGGACTTAAATAGGTACTTTGGGGGATTTAGCCTATATGGGGTAGCGAGAGCCCCGTTTTTTCACTCGTTGTGGGAATTTTACTTTTGGTTAACTTGGGCTGGTGGGGGTAGCAGATGAGCGAACTTATCACATTGACAGAACTTGCTAACAGACTTGGTAAAAAAAAGCCACAAATTAGCAGATGGAAAAAACAAGGTAAAGTCGTAATGGTTGGGGATAAAGTAGATTACGAAGCTACTGTTAACTTGTTAAATATTGCTTATGACCCAAGGGGTGGAAAAAGAGAAAAAGGCTCTAATAGTGGGGGTTCGCAAAGTGTTAACAATGGAGTTAACACAGTTAACAACTCTAAGCCAAGTGGTGGTGGAAACTCATCTGCTAGTTATTATCAAGCTAGAGCCTTTAAAGAAAATATACTCGCACAAAAAGCAGCACTTGAACTCAAGGTGCAAAAAGGTGAATATGTTTCAAAAGAGGATGAGCAAAAAAAAGGGTTTGAGTTGGCTATGAAACTAAAGGATAAATTTTTATCAATGCCTGATAGGGTTGCTCCAATAATAGCAGCTAAAAGTGATCAACACGAAATTAGAAAAATTTTAAAAGATGAGATACATGAAGCAATTTTAGAATTTATAGAAAATGGAGGCTTTTTAGATGAGTAATCAAATGAGTGCTTTTGTAAAAGGTTTTTTAGCTGGATTTGAGCCAACTCCAAATGTAAATATATGGCAATGGGCTGATAAATATAGAGTTTTACCAAAAGGAAGTGCAGAGCCTGGGAACTGGAGGACAAAAAGAACTCCATATTTAAAAGAGATTATGGAGGAGTTAAGCCCACAAAGTCCTACTTCTAAAGTTATTGTTATCAAGGGAACTCAGCTTGGTTTTGCTTTGAGTATAGATACTGATATACCAACAGTAGATGGTTGGACAACTATGAAAGAGATAAAAGTAGGAGATAAAGTATTTGATGAAAATGGAAATATCGTAAATATTACCTATGTTTCACCTATTTATTATAATCATAAATGTTTTGAGATAATATTTAGCGATAGAAGTAAAATTATAGCTGATGCAGAGCATAAATGGGCAGTTGATAGATATGTTGGTTCTACTTTTAAAAGATTTGAAAAAATAATCACAAATACAGAGTCTATAAACAAAGATTTTAAATATAAAAATAGAAATAGATATGCTATAGATGTATCAAAAGTTTTAAAAATACAAACAAATGATATAGATATAGATCCATATTTGCTTGGAATGTGGTTAGCAAATGGCAATAGTTACAGCAATAGAATTACTATAGATAAAAAAGTGGCTCAAAAATATTTAAAAATTTTACAAGATAAAAATATAAAAGCAAAAATAACAGATAAGCACTCAAAAGGAAATGCTACTGAGATAATTTTTTATGATATTTATCCAAAAATTAGCAAATTGATAGGGAAAAGTAAACATATACCTCAAAAAATATTAAGAAGTAGTGAAAAATATCGGCTTGAATTATTGCAAGGTTTAATAGATGGTGATGGGCATATTACTAAAGATGGATATTGTGAATATTATTCAGCTTCAGAAAAATTAACTAAAAATGTAAAAGAATTAATCTTAACACTTGGGTTGAAACCAATTATTAGAACAAAAAAACAAAAAGCAAAAAATACAATAAATCAAAGAGAGATAAATCAATCAGAAATAATTTATCAAATAACTTTCAAAGCATACAAACAAAACAATATCGCAAAAATAAAATATGACAGATTGACAGATATTAAAATAGGTCGTCCAACGGAAACTTTCAGAAGAAGGATTGTTGATGTTAAGGAAATAGAAAGTATCCCAGTGAGATGCATAGAAGTAGATAGCAAATCTCATCTATATTTAGCAAGTAAAAGTTTTATACCTACTCATAATACAGAGGTTGGAAATAATATGATTGGATATTACATACATATTGAACCACGAGCTGGTGGTATGTGGTTGCCAACTGATGCCTTAGCTGAAAAACATGCAAAAAAGAAACTGTGGAAAATGGTGGAAGAGACACCAGTTTTAAAAAGTAGAGTTAGCGAGAGGCGAAAAGGTGGAGGAGCTAGTAAAGAAAGCTCCACTATTTTAGAGTGGGCATTCCCTGGTGGTAGTTTATCACTTGCTGGTAGTGGTAGTGGGTCTAGCTTTAGGTCTGATAGTTATTCATTTGCTATAAAAGATGATATTGACGGATTTGTAGATGATGTTGATGGCGAGGGAAGTCCTATTGAGCTTATTGATAATAGAACTGATGCCTTTGCTAATAGAAAGATTTATGAAAATTCAACTCCAACTCGTGCTAATAATTCACATATTGAGACTGAATATGAAGAGAGCGACCAGCGAGAGTATTTTATGCCTTGTCCTCATTGCACTCCAAAAGACAAATCAAAGCAAAATATAGACAATATGGTTAAGCTTGATTTTGAAAACTTTAAATTTGAATATGACAAAGAGAGTTTTAAACTACTAAGTGATGAAGTTGTGATGATATGCCCTCATTGTGGTGGTGAGATAGAGGAATATCAAAAAACATGGATGATGGACTGGGATAATGGTGCAAAATGGATTCCAAATAATCCAGGTCATGTAAATCGTGGCTATAAATTATCATCTTTATACAGCCCTCTTGGTTGGAGAAGTTGGAAAGATATTATTTTAGAGTGGTTAAAAGCACAATCAAAGATGAAGATTGGCGATACAAGGCTAATGAAAAGGTGGAAAAATACTCGTTTAGCTGAAGTTTGGGAGGAAGATTACTCAAAACTTGATATTGATTTTCTAAAAGAGAAGCAAGAAGATTATGAAATAGAAGTGCCATTTGGAGTATATGTGCTAATAGCGAGTGTTGATACACAAGAGGACAGACTAGAGATACTTGTAGAGGGATTTGGGCTTGATGATGAGAGCTGGGTAGTAGATAGGGAGATATTATTTGGCGACCCAGCACTTCCTGATGTTTGGGAAGATTTAGACAGATTTTTACTCAACCAAACTTATGAACATGACAATGGAAAGATGAAAATATATGCTACTGGTATCGATAGTGGTGGTAGTAAAACTAAATATGTATATCAATATTGTAAACCGAGATATGGTAAGAGGATATATGCACTAAAAGGTGCAAAGCCAGTTGAAGCTCCAGCAGTTACAAAAAGAGATGCAAAGAGATCAAAATATAAAACAACTTTTTTTATGATAGGAGTAAATCAACTAAAAGATGTTGTTTGGAGTAATCTTAGCATTACAGTTCCTGGTCCTACATATACCCACTTCCCTAAAAATAAAAAATTTGATGATAATTTCTTTGAGCAGTTAATATCTGAAAAAAGAGACAATACTGGAAGATGGAAAAAAAGAAAGCCAACTGTGCGAAATGAAGCCTTTGACCTTATGGTTTATACAAGAGCAACTTTAGAGATTACTGGACTAAATATATCAAAATTAAAAGAACCTATATTTTACAACCAAACATCGAGGCTAAAACGAAAACGAAGAGTAATAAGCAAAGGGGTAATTTAAAATGAAGCTATTTTGGGATTTGAAAACAAGATTTAGAAAGGCATTAACTGTTAAAAATAAGATTATATTAGTTTTAGAAGCAATACATGAAGATGAGGGAGACAATTGGAGTAGTGCTTTTGAAAAAATAGTCGAAAGCTCTCCAGTTTACAAGCAAAAATTAAAAGAATTGCAAAAAGATTACAGCGATTTGCCTGATGAATAAAAAACTATGCCAACAAATATGACCTTTTTTTAACCTCTCTTTATTGACATAATACGATTATAAAATTAAGGGATTGTATTATGGAACAAACAAAATATGAGTTAAGAGGTGAGTATGAGGAGCTAAAAAGCAAACTTGATAAAATAAAAATCTTAAAAAGAGTCCATCTAAGAACACTATCAAAACTTACATGTAACCAGTTTCAGAATGTAGATACAGATGAGATAAAAGTTATGTGTGATGAGATAGATAAAGTTAATAAGGAGATAAAGCAAATAGAGCCAAGATTTAATGAACTAAAAAGTTTTTTAGGGCTTAAGTAGTGGCAATATCTTTAGAAACCGCACAAACTATGCTAAATCTGTATATAGAAGCAGAAAAAGCAGTCTTATTGAACCAATCTTACAAAATAAACGACAGAACTTTTACTCGTGCAAACCTTGATGAGATTACAAAAAACAGAGCTATTTGGGAGCAAAAAGTAGCAAAACTAGAACGACCAAGAAGAGGTATATCTATAAGAAGAGGAGTTGTCCTTGATTAAAGCTACTTTACTAGATCGTGCTATAGGAGTTTTTTCACCTCAAAAAGCGTTAAATCGTGTAAAAGCTAGAACTCATCTGAACTTTTTAACCAATAGTGGTGCATATAGTGGTGCAAGTAAGAAAAAAACATCATTAAAGGGTTGGAAAACTACAAAAGGAAACTCCGACAATACAGATTTACCTGATTTAGAACTTCTAAGAGATAGAAGCTTTGATTTGTATAGAAATAACCCATTGGCAAATGGTGCTGTTGATACTGCTGATATAAATATAGTTGGGACTGGATTAAAGTTGCAGTCTCAAGTAGATGCAGAGGTTTTAAATATATCAAGCGAAGAGGCAGAGGTACTATCTTCACATATAGAGAGAGAATTTTCACTATGGGCTGATAGTAAAGAGTGTGATACAACTAGAACATCAAATTTTTATGAACTTCAATCGATCGCTTTTCTTTCAACTCTAATTGGAGGTGATGTTGTCGCACTTTTACCACATATTAAAAGACACAATAGCCCATATACACTAAGTTTGCAACTAATAGAGGCATATCAAATATCAAATAAAGACAATAAGCCTGATAGTGAAAAAGTAGCTGGTGGGATAGAAGTAAATGAGTATGGTGAGCCTATAAAATATCATATAAGTAAATATCATCCATACGGACTCCATAAAGGTAAAAATAGCTGGATAGTAGTTGATACATTTTCAAAAAGTGGAAATAGACAACTTATACATCTGTTTGATAAAAAAAGACCAGACCAAAGAAGAGGAGTGCCATTTTTAGCTCCAGTAATAGAAAGTTTAAAACAATTAGGAAGATACACAGAGGCTGAACTTACTGCAGCAGTTATAAGTGGTCTTTTTACTGTTTTTATTAAAACTGAACTTGGGGAGGTTGGCGATGGTATAAGTAGTGAAGATATAGATGATATTGATTATGGACTTGGCAATGGTTCTATAGTTGGACTTGCACCTGGTGAGAGCGTAGAGAGTGCAAATCCTGGACGACCTAACCAAAACTTTGACCCTTTTACTTTATCTATCATAAGACAAATCGGTTCATCTTTACAAATCCCTTATGAGTTACTAATAAAACACTTTACAGCTAGTTATAGTGCAAGTCGTGGGGCTTTGCTTGAAGCTTTTAAGTTTTTTAGAAAAAAAAGAAAGTGGTTGGCAACTAATTTTTGTCAGTTGGTTTATGAGGAGTGGCTTGAGTTTGCAATCCTTACTGGTCGTATAGAAGCACCAGGCTTTTTTGATGACTTTAGCTTAAGAAAAGCTTATTGTAAAACAAGCTGGAATGGAGATGCACCAGGGCAACTCGATCCAGTGAAAGAGACAAAAGCAGCAAAAATGAGATGCGAAGAGGGATTTAGCACAAGAACAAAAGAGAGTGCCGAGATGAATGGAACGGATTTTAACTCAAATATGAACAAAGCAAAGAGTGAAAATTCAAAAATGATCGAAGCTGGATTAAGAAAAGAGGAGAGTAAAGATGGGATGTAGTGTTGGTAGTCAATGTTATATAGATAAAAGTGGCATTGATGTAGAGAATTATAAAGTTCCAGTAGTTTTAAGTGATGAATCTAAAGTTTTAAGATTTGATTTTGAAAATGGGCTTTATGAGTTGATTTTAGAACATAGTAAAAAAGCTATTGATTTAAGTCGTGCAGATATATTGCCACTTTTAGTGCAACACAATAGTGAAGCTCTACCAATAGGAACTTTTGAAGATATAAGGCTTGAAGATAAAAAGTTAAAAGCAACTGCTATTTTTGATGATGAAGATGAGTTTGCTATGAAGATATTTAAAAAAGTTTCAAAAGGTTTTATGAAATCGTTATCTGTAGGGATAATGGTAAATGCAAAAGAGCCAGTTAAAGGCAAGGATAATATTTTTAAAGCTACTTCTTGGAAACTACAAGAGGCTAGTTTTGTAACTATTCCAGCAATTCCAACTGCAAAGGTGGGGTTAAAACAAGCCGAGGCGGTTTCGCAAAGCGAAATGTTTCCTCGAAAACAAGAAAATTTAAGTCAAAAGGAGAGTAAAACAATGACTTTAGAAAAACTACAACAAGATCATGGTGATTTACACCAAGAGGTATTTAGTGCTGGGGCTAAAAAAGAGCGTCAGCGAATACAAGATATTTTAAGTGCTATTCCAAAAGCTTATCATGATAATGAAAAGCTAAAAGCTATGGTGTTTGATGGCACTAGTGATGTTAAAGATGTAAAGGTGGCTTTATTTGATACGCAAGAAGCACAAATCCAAAAGCTAAAACAACAAAAACTAAGTGATGGTGAGAACTTGTCTAAACAAGTTCAAGAACTAGAGCCTAGTGTAGATGAAAACACTACAAATAATGACAAAAAAAGTGAAGCAAAGCTTAGTGCTGTGCTTGAAAAAGTAAATGCAAAGAGAGGTAAATAAAAATGGCAAATCCTAAAACAACAACTGTTGATGGTGCAAATCCATTAGTAGTTAGTGAGTGGAAAGTTGATGGCAACGGAGTGTTGGCAAGTGGTAGTGCTTATGTTAAGGGTTCGGTATTGGGCAAAAATGATGATGGGAACTTTGAAGTTACAACAGATGCAGCAAAAGTGGAAGCGATACTTTTAGATGATGTTGATGCAACAGCTGGGCTAAAAAATGCTCCGATATTGATTGGTGGTGCTGTAGATAAAGAACAGCTTACACTTGGTGGTACTTTAACTCTTGCAGACATAGAAGCACCTCTAAGAGATAAAAATATCTATTTAAAATAAGGGAATAAAAAATGGCAGATTTAGATTTTAATTCAAGAACACTAACTCAGACAGTTAGTCAAGTTAAACCAGTAGGAAACTTTATCTTAAAGACTTTCTTTAATGATGAGAGTTTTAGTGATACAAAATATGTAGATGTTGTTATCAAAAAAGGTGGTCGTAAAGTGGCTCCTTTTGTATCTCCAAAATTGGCTGGTAAGGTTATAAAAAGAGATGGAAAAGTTTTAAAGACTTATGAACCACCATTGATGAAACCAAAGTTTATAACTGAAGCAGAGGAGCTTTTAAATACAGATACTGTTTTTTATGCTGACAACTCAGACCCTGAAGAAAGAGCGATGCTAAAACTTGCTGAAGATTTGGCAGATGGTAAAGATAGAATTGCTAGAAGAAAAGAGCTTATGTGTGTAAGTGCTTTGGTTGATGGCAAGATAATCGTAAAAGGTGATGGAGTAGAAGAAGAGATTGATTTTGGTAGAGATGCACAAAATACAAAAATTTTAACTGGTAGTGCTTTATGGACCGATGAGGGTTCAGATCCAATCAATGATTTAAAAACATGGTCGGACTATCTGTTTGACAAAAGTGGAATTGCACCTGATAAAGTTGTGTTTGGTAGAGATGTAGCAAATGCTTTTACTGCTCATGCAAAAGTGCAAGATGCCATGGATAAAAAAAGAATAGATATAGGTGAGATAAATCCTAAAAAACTTGAAGATGGTGTTGTATATATTGGTTATCTAAAAGAGTTAAATCTTGAAATCTATAAATATGTAGATTACTATGAAAATGATGAGGGTGTATCTACTCTTATAATGCCAGGCGATAAGCTTATTATGGGAAGCGATAGAGCTGGTGGAAAAATAGCACATGGTGGTATTGTTGATTTTAAAGCATTTAAAGCTGCTGGAATGGATACAAATATCTTTGTAGGCGATATTTTTGTTAAATCTTACGAAGAGAACGACCCAAGTGTTAGATTTTTAGTGTTCCAATCTAAGCCTTTACCTCTTCCAGGTGATGTAGATAGCTACTTGAGTGCTAAGGTGGTGTGATATGCATAAAATCAAAGTAGAAATAACAACAGACAAAGGGATACTTGAAGCTGGTAGGGTTTTAGATGTATCAAAGCATTTAAAACCTAAAGAGATAAAAGAGCTTGAAAAAGCTGGTTATATTGAAGAGTATAGCGAAGATGTAAGTAATGATGATAGTAGCGAAGTAATAGCAGAGCTTGAAGCTAAAGTTGAGGAGCTTACAACTCAAATCAATGGTTTAGCTTCTACAAATGAGGAGTTAAATACTCAGTTAGTTTCAAAAGATGAAACTATAAAAGAGCTTGAAGCTAAAGTTGAGGAGTTATCTAAAAAAACTACAACTGCAAAAGCTGGAGCTAAAAAATGAAAACTAGCCGAGGCGATTTCGCAGAGCGAAAAGTTTCCTCGAAAACCAGCTACTAAAAAAGCTAAAGAGGTAAAAGAGAAGTAATGAACTTTGATGAGTTAATGAGAGCTGATTTAGAGGGTTGTAAAGATATGGGTGGAGTTTGTAATCATTTTTACAACGAAACTAGTGAGGAGCTTGAGTATTTATACTTTGAAGAACACACAGAGGTTATTTTTGATAGTCAAAGTGAGTTTAGCGAAGCTGAGGCTAGTGTTCCATCTTTGGTATTTGCAACTCATAAGATTAGGAATGTATCTCATGGCTCGTTATTTGAAGTTGAGGGAAGTAGTTATTGTGTCGTATCTATTCAGGGTCAAGATGATGGAACGACTAGAGTTTATTTGGGTGCTAACCAATGATGAAAAGAGATGAAATTGTAAGTGCTATTGTTGAAGAGATGAGAAAAATATCTTCAAGAAATGGGTATTACACTGAAGCTGGTAAAAAAGTATTTGAATGGCTAGAGAGACCTCTTGGAGATGAAGAGACAGAAAGTATTATCATTAGAGACCCTGAAAGTGCAAGTGAGGCTAATGGTTGGACCAGCACACATATACTTACAATAGAGATAGATGTAACTGCCGCATATAAAAAAGATGTAGATACTTTGTCTTTTAGAATGTATATGAGTGATGTGATAAAAGCTTTTGGTGTTGTTTGCGATGAAGTTTTAAATGTAATTGGTGAGTATAAAGGCAGTGAGGTTGTAGGCGAGTACAGAGGTAAAGCCTATGCAAGTGCAAGATTAAAATTTACTGTTACATATTCTACACAGAAGTGGGAAGAGTAATGTATTCAGCACTTAAAAGACTTATTGGAAACATAGCAAACTATGGAACTATCACACAAACAAAAAGTAGCGATGGTAAAAGTTTAGCAAGAGTGAAGATAGGTGAGAGAGAAACCGACTTTTTACCAGCTCTTAGCCTGGTAAATAGTTTTTTTAAAGTTTACTCTCCGATGAGAGTTGGTGAGCAAGTTGTAGTTATAAGTCCTTTTGGGGAAGCTAGTAGTGGCTTTATATTAAGAAGTATTTTTAATGTATTGGCAAAAGAGCCAACTTGGGCAAGTGATACAACCGCTGGAGTAGAGTTTGAAGATGGCACAACTATTACATACGATACAGATGCAAAAGAGCTTAAAGTAAATGCTAGTGACAAAATCACTATCATTTGTAAAGCTGCAACTATAACAGCTGATACAGTAAGCATAACAGCAACTACCACAAATATTGGTGATGTAGCGATTGATGGTAACTTGAGTGTAAGTGGGAACATAACAGATAGTAAGGGTGACCTTACAAATCATAAGCACGACACCACAGATGGTGCGACTGCAACACCAAGGTAGATTATGGCTTTTAAAGTAGATATAACAAAGAGTATCAATCGTATTTTAAAAACTCCTCTTGGAAGTAGAGTCATGAGACCAGAGTTTGGATCAAGACTGTATGAGCTAAGAGATAGAGAATTTAACAACGAATATAAACTTACAGCCATAAGATACACCTATGAAGCTATAAGCAAATATGAGCCAAGAGTAAAAGTTGAAAATGTAGAGTTTAAGATAAAACCAGTAAGTGGTGTTGTGATACTTGTTATCACCCTAGCAAATGGCGAAGTAATTGAGGTAGAAAATGATTAATATAGCAAACTTACCAAGACCTGATGTAATGCAAGTTTTAGACTATGAAGAGATTTTAAATCAAAACATAGATAACTTTAAAACTTTAGTACCTGATTGGATACCACTTGAAAGTGATGAGTTTAAATTGATACTAGAAGCTTTCGCATATAGAGAGTTGCATTTAAGAGCAGAGTTTAATAACTTAGCAAGTGCTTTTTTCTTATCTACTTCTACAAATAATGACTTAGATAATTATGCAGTTTTTTACAATGTTGAAAGACTTGGTGGGTCTAAACCTTATGCTGCTTATGAGTTTAGTATAGCTGAAGCCTTAGCACAAGATGTAGTAATACCGGCTAACTTGATTTTAACAGATGAAAATAGTGAGTATCAAGGGAAACTTTTAAATGCTGTAACTATTTTCGCCGGCGAAATTAAAGTAACTGGTACGGTTGAACTACAACTTGAAATATCTAAGAGTGATGTGAAGACTGAAATCGTAACAACACCTTTACCTTTTGTGATTGAAGCAAAAGCAACTGAAGTTTTTAGTAATGGTTCGAGTGTAGAAAATGATGAAGAGTTTAGAGCTAGAATACTTTTAAGTATGGCTGATAAATCAACAGCTGGTAGTGAAGAAACTTACAAGTCATTTACATATAGTGCTGATGAAAGAATAGAAGATGTTGCTGTGTTAAATGGTGGTGCTGGTGTAGTGAATGTTTTTTACTACTCACCACTATCTGATACTCTCATGCAAACTAGAATAGAAGATATGTTGAACAAAGAAGAGGTAAGACCTCTTAGTGATGTTGTCGTAGTTGCAAAAGCTACTGAAATACCTTTTAGTGTAGTTGCTGAAATCAAAATACTACAAAATCAAGAAACTGCAACTGTTTATAGTAATGCTATTGAGAGTTTAACAACTGGATTAGCTGCACTTAAACAGATAGGTACGGATATAACACTTAGTGAAATCAATGACTTTTTAAAAGTTCAAGGTGTTAAAGAGGTAGTTATAACAAGTCCATTATCAAATGTAGTAATAGCAAATAACGAGATAGGAATAAATGGTGCAAACACAATCACTTATACCGTTATTTGAAACTAAAGAATTACATAGTGCTGATGTAGTAGCTTCTGATGTAGCTGGTGCATTAAGTGGTGAGATAAAAGCTTTTAAAGACTTGGCTAATGCCGGAACTTGTGAAGCAAAATATCTACCATACTTGGCTTATGCTTTTAAAGTTGATTTTTGGGATGAAAGTCTTAGAGAGGTTGATAAAAGAGATTTAATAAAATCTAGTTTAAAGCTTCACCAACTTAAAGGTACTAGATGGGCTATTTTAGAAGTTTTAAAAGCAGTTGGTTTAAGCATACCTGACTATGAAGCTATTATTGTTGAATATAAAGATAGAAATAGCTACAAGTATGATGTAAAACGAGATGGAAGCTACACATATAATAGTGAAGCAAAACACAATGACGGATTAAATATCTATGATTTTGTTTTTTCCAACTGGGCTGAATTTGCAGTAATTATAAAAACAACTATCAGTGAAAGTCAAGCAGTATTAGCTAAAAAGCTTATAGAAATTTACAAGCCCGTTAGATGTGTTTTAATCGGTTTTGTATTTGATAGAAAACAACGAGACGGTGCTATTTTTTATGATAGTGCTTATACTCACGGTTTAGTATAAAAAAGGAGATATGTAAATGGCTGATATAACTGAAGCTGAACAATGGGATACTGGAGTTTATCAACTTGAAACTACAGACCCAGTACAAGGTGGAGCTGATGGAGTGGATAATCTACCACATAAAGCTTTAGCAAATAGAACTTTATGGTTGAAAGCACAAGTTGCTTTAAAAGCTCTACTTGGTGGTAGTCCAACTCAAACTTTTAAAGTTGCAGATGCAGTTAATGATGATGAAGCGTTAAGTAAGGGTCAGCTATTAGTTGAAATGAAAGCTGTTGATGGTTCAGACAGTGGATTAGATGCTGATTTACTTAGAGGACTGCCCGCAGACTTTACTTCTAGTTTAAGTGAAAATGGTTATCAAAAACTACCAAGTGGCTTGATTATGCAATGGGGTACATTTAAAGGTAATGACGATGCTAACTCATCAGATAATGTAGTTTTCCCAATAGCTTTCCCTACAGCTTGTGTGCTGGGGGTGGGTAACTACAATTCAACGCGTGCAGATGAATATCAAGCAACAGTTGATACTTTATCTACTACATCAATGAATGTATCACATAATACAGGTTCATTACAAATGCTATGGTTTGCAATAGGATACTAAGGAGTATAACATGAAAATAGCACATTATGACGAAACAAATGGAAAACTTTTAGGTTGGTATGATAGTGAAATTCACAAAGAAATACCTACACCAAACATCGAAGTAAATGAAACTGATTGGCAGACAGCTATTGACAATAGCTACAACTATATTGATGTAACTAAAAATAATTTATCAGTTAAAGATTTTAGAACAGATGATGAAATACTTATTCAACAAGCAAAAAATATAAACAATGCAATTCAAAATCACTTAGATACAAAAGCACAAGAGTATAAGTGGGACAATATGCAATCAGCAAGAGCGGCTGCAGTTCCTATTAAAGATAACGACAGTGATGCAGTGAAAGCAATGAAGAATAATGCAGAAACATTAATGGATTGGTATTTTAATGTATGGGCAAAAGCTAGTGAAATACAAGCAGATGTAAAAGCTGGTAATAGAGATATGCCTACAGTTGATGAAGTTTTAACAGAGCTTCCAACTTATGAATAAGTTGAAGATATGAACAAAAAACAGTACATTAAAAAGTTTGAGAATGATATGAATAAAAGAGGTCGCACTATGAGGTTTCTTTTAGTATTAGACCAAATGTTTAATGTACTACTTTGGAACGGTAGCCAAGATGAAACGATTAGTAGTCATATTGGTAGAAGAATTGAGAGCGATAAGGCTACTTGGTTTGACAAATTAGTGTGTAAGTTTCTAAGAGTTTTAGAAGCGAAGCATTGCATTAAAAGCAAAGGAGAATAGAAAGATGGATTTAAATTTCGGAATTAATGGAAGTTTTGGGGTACAAGCTGCAAGACCTATAAGCATAAGTAGTTCTACACCTATTGGGATTGTAGCTACAGCAAATGCTGGTGACACTGGGCTTATGAAGTTCAATAATGCAGATGAGGGTTTAGAGTATGTAAAAGATAACAATATCACAGATGGCACTTTAGAAGTAGCACTTACTGGTATAAGCTTACAAGGGGTAAATTGTCCTATTGTAGTGCATATATCTACACTTGATGATGATAGTGCTGTAAATAAGACAAATGTTTTAGAGGGGCTTGATATGCTGAAGCAATCAGACCCAGTAATAGGTATTGACCTTAAAAATGGTTTGATTATCACACCTGAATATAGTGCTGATGTAGAAGTAGCTGCAAAAGTTGATAGTGTATCTAGTGCTTTATGGACCACTGGTATTGTAGATGATTTTAGTGTTGATGAAGCTGGTGTATCTAACTTTGTAAATAACTTTGGTAGTAAGTATTTGCTAGTTGGTACTGGTAGATATAATGCTGATGGTAAGCTAATACCATTTAGTTCTTTGATGGCTGGTATCATAGCTTATCACGATGGAAATACTGCTTTTGGATGGGCAAAAAACCACTCAAACAGAATAGCAAAAGGTGTAGCTGGTACTCAAAGAGTTATTGAATACTTAGATGGTTCAGATTGTGAAGCTAGAAGATTAAGACAAAAATCGGTGTCTATGATACTTAAAGATGTAGGTTGGAGAACATACGGATTTGAAACTACAGATATTGACCCTATTTGGCAAAGCCTTGATAGAGTGCGAACATTCCACAGACTTTTAGCTGCAATACTTAAAGCTAACAAATGGGCAAGAGATAGAGAAGCCGACCAATTAATATGGGTTAAAAAGTCTATAATTGAGTTTATGAATGAACTTAAAGGTAACAATGTAGTAATAGGTTTTGATGTGTTCTTTGACCCTGAAAAAAATACTAAAGCAACTGTAACAGCTGGTAAGTTTTATCTAACTGTATTGGTACAAGATATGCCAAGTATTAGAGAGCTTAATATCGAACTTGTGTACTCTGATAACTGGGGCGACACTTTAATAAACTATATAAATGGGTAAGGAGTAGAAAATGAAATTCGCACAAATGATGAAAGATATAAATATCTTTGTAGATGGTATCGGACACCTTGGTACTTCAAAAGAGGCTAAATTGCCCCAAGTGAAGTTTAAAAAGCAAACAGTAGAAAGAGGTGGATATGAAAAAGATATAAATATCGGAACTATTGAAAAGCTTGAGGCAGAATTTACATTAAGTGAATACTCTCCAGCTGTTTATGCAGCGATGGCAGCTGGAACTGCAACTGGTCTTGGTGCAAACTTTACTATAAAGGGAAGTATTACCCAGGGTGGAAGCCACATTCCAGCTATAGCTACTCTACAAGGCGAGATAGAAGTCGATGACGGAACCTGGAAAGCGAATAGTGAAGTTGAAAGAAAAGTCAAAATGAATGTAAACAAATACATCATGACAATAGATGGAAAAGAAGCAGTTATGCTAGATACTGAAAATATGATATGCATAATTGATGGTGTTGATTATCTAGCAGATTTAAGATCACATATACAATAAGGAGACAGTATGAAAAAAATAAAACTAAGCGATGGCAAAGAAATCGAGATGAGAGAGCCTAAAGTAAAAGATATGAAGCTCGTTAGCGATATAGCTGATGAGTTTGATAAAGAGTTGGCTTTGATAGTAAACCTTACAGGACTTACTCCTGATGAGGTAGATGAACTTAGTATGAAAGATTTTAACAAAATTGATGAGGTGCTAAAAGGTTTTTTGTCATAGATTGGAAAGATTGTGTTAAATCAATGGCTTATATGGGTCATTGGTTGCACTTCTCTTTTGAAGATATGCTAAAAATGGATCTAAGTGATTTTGTGAGCTTTACTAACGAGACGAAAGAAATCTCCGAGGAGAGCAATAGCACCTCTTAGTAGAGCCAGTCCAATCATAACTATAGCACCTATAAATGGTGCTATAACTGGGGATATAACTATAAAAGTGAAAGTATCATCAGTTATGGCACTATAGTCAAATATAGCAATAGTTAAAAATCCTATACAAAAGGATACAAAATAAAAATGTTTATCTATAAAGTCATTCATGTAGGTATTGTAGCAAAAAGGAGTTGAGATGTCTGTTAAATCAATAGGGATAAGTTTTGGTATAGGTGTAGCCTTACAGAGTAGTTTTGGTAGTGCTTTTAAGACTATTGATGAGAAAGGACGAGCCTTATCAAAGAGTTTAAAGTCGATTAGTTTTCAAAAAGGACTTACTGGTAAAGTCCTGGGTTTAAACAGAGAACTCCAGCAACTACAAAAAGCACAAAAAAGAGCTGGTGGGGGAAGTAGTGAACTAAAAAATAAAATCAAGATGACTAAAAAAGCTTTTTTAGAAGCAAAGCTTGAGGCAAGAAAGTATGGCATTGAGTTAAAAAATGCTTCTAAGTTACAAAAAGCTTTTAGTAAGCTTGAGGGTGTAAAAAGTAAAGTTGGTATTTCTATAGCAAACTCACAACAAAGAAAAGGTGTAAGAGATAATCTAAAAGGACAAATGCTTGATAAACTTGCTATTGGGTATGCAATAGCAGCACCTTTTAAAGCTGGTATAGAGTTTGAAAGCTCAATGGCAAGAGTTAAGGCTTTGAGTGGTGCTACAAATGAAGAGTTTAAAAAATTAAATTCTACTGCAAGACAACTCGGAACTTCAACTACATTTAGTGCAAGTGAAGTCGGACAGGGTATGCAATACTTGGCAATGGCTGGTTTTAAAGCAAATGAAACTATAAAAGCAATGCCTGGTCTTTTAAATCTTGCGAGTGCTGGTCAAACAGATTTAGCAATGACAAGTGATATAGCGAGTGATATTTTAAGTGGTTTTGGTTTAAAAGCTAAAGATATGGGAAATGTTAGTGATATATTAGCTAAAACTTTTACAACTGCAAATACAGACTTAGCAAAACTTGGCGAAACTATGAAATATGTAGGACCAGTAGCAAGAAAAGCTGGTATGAGTTTAGAGGAAGCCTCTGCAATGGCTGGATTACTCGGCAATGTGGGTATAAAAGGCTCTCAAGCTGGAACAACACTTAGAAAAATGCTTTTAAGTTTGGCAGCACCAAGTAGTGGAGCTTCTAAAACTCTCAAAAAGTTAGGAGTTGATACTTTAGATGCAAACGGCAATATGCGAAATATGGTGGAGATATTAGGAGATGTTGCAAAGGCTACCAAAGGAATGGGAAGTGGCGAACAGTTGTCTATATATAAAGATATATTTGGTGAGGAAGCTGCAGCAGGAGTAGCTGAACTCGTATCCAAAGAGGGAGCTAAAGGGATAACTAAATATCTTGATGTAATCAAAAATTACAAAGGCACAGCAAGTCGAATCGCAAAACAACAAAACGATACTGTAAAGGGTAGTTTTAAAGCTCTTGGAAGTGCATTAGAGGGAGTTAGTATATCTGCGACATCTCTGTTTTTACCAGCTTTAAAAGGAATTACAAGTGGGATTACAAGTGTTACTCAAGGTTTAAATAGCTTTATAGAAAATCATAGAACTTTAGCAACTGTTATTGGTGGAGTTGGTGGAGGCATGATAGCACTTAGCGTCTCTGCATTTGCACTTAGATATGCTTTTAGTTTTGTAACAGATGGTTTCGGATCACTTTATCGTGGTTTTAAATTAGCAGTTTTTTGGACTAGTGCAGAGGGTCGAGCATTGGCACTCAATAAAGCACAAATATTTTACACAACTGTTAAAGCTAAAGCACTCGCTTTTTGGCAAGGAGTAATCGCTACAAAAACGAAGATAGCAACACTATGGACTAGTAGATATGCAATAGCACAAAAAGCTGGAGCAATAGCAAGTGGAATTTTTAAAGTAGCTATGATGGGTGTTAATTTTGTATTAAGTGCAAATCCTATAGGACTTGTCGTAATTGCTATAGGTGCATTAGTTGGTGGGCTTGTATGGGCATATAATAAGTTTGACTGGTTTAAAGGCGGTGTAGATAAGGTATGGGGATTTGTAAAAACAATTTTTAAATGGTCTCCGCTTGGGTTGTTAATGAATGGCTTTGGCAAAGCATTTGATTGGTTGTCGGGCAAATTTGATTGGTTTGGGAAGTCAGTAAGCAAACTTAAAAATATAGGGTCTGCGATAAAAGGTTTTTTTGGATTTGGTAGCGATGAAAAAGAGCAGACAAAGGATAAGTCTGCGAATAATCCAAACTTTAATCCAGGTGCTACAATGAAAAAGGTAGCAGTTGCAACAGCTGTAAGCACACAGTTGGTAGCTTCTCAGCCACAATACATACCTCCAGTTCCAAAAATACAAAAAGAAAAACAAGCTATGCAGCAAACAAACCATGTAAAAGTTATTGTAAATAACCCATCAAGTAGTATTGATATAGAAAAGGCAATAAAAAGAGCAATGTTGCAACAAGGAAATGATAGAAATTTGAGCGATGAGGTGATTTAGTTTTATGCCAACAAATATGACCTTTTTTTAACTTCATTTTTTAAAGATAATACACCCATAATTTAAAACCAAGGCTTGTGAGTGTTAGCACAAATAGATGAATTTACATTTGATATAAATGACACTGCCTTTGATGAACTCAAGAGAACTATAAACTTTGTATTTAATCAGTCAAAAAGACTTGGTAATTTTGACAACTGGCAATCTACTGGAATGTACGAGGAGGCTATAGAGTTAAAAGGTACTCTTATAGCTAAGTCTCAAAAGCAATTGAGAGATTTTGAGTTAATGGCAAGAGCCAAACAGCCTCGTATTTTAGCTTTTAGCGATGGAACTTGTAAAACAATCCTAATCTTAGCACTTGAGTTAAGTAGAAGTGGTTTTTTAAAAGATGGTGCGTTTTTAAAACAAGAGTTTAAAATAGACCTGGCAGTTGTAGGGGATGGTTTTAGTTATGAAGCAATATAAAGCTCAAGATGGCGATAGACTAGACCAAATAATCTATAAAGAGTATAAAACACTATCCGTGTTTGATAAGGTGATAGCATACAACCCTATACTAGCTACAAAACCAATTTTAAATGATGGTGATACAGTAAATCTTCCAGTAATAGATGTAGAAATAACTCCAAAGGCTAAAAAGCTATGGTGATGTATCCCAATTTTAAAATCATTGCCAATGGCGATGATGTAACTACAGTTTTAAAACAAAACAATACAAGTATAAGTTTTAAAGATGAAGCAAATGAAAAAGCCGATGAACTCACTATAAAAATAACAGATGGATTTATCAGACCAAAGTATGAAGATGAGTTGGAGCTATATTTAGGATATGGTGATGATTTAACTTTTTGTGGAATTTTTAAAGTGCAAAGTAGCACATGGGATAAGCATCAGGGAATTACGATAAATGCTACAAGTGTTGATTTTAGCAATGTTTTAAAACAAAAAAGAGATATTACTTACGAAAAATTGTCTATAAAAGATATATGTTCTCAGATAGCAGATAGAAGCGGTCTTGAGTTAAAAAGCGATTTCGATGATGTTTTTATGACTAGTATTGCACAGCATGATGAAAGTGATCTAAATTTTTTAAATAGAATAGCTAGAGATTTGAATGCGATATTTAACATAAAAAATAACACTCTATACTTTATGAAAAAAGTAAAAGATGATAAAAAAAGTGATGAGTTACCAAAATATACAATAAGTGCTGATGAGTGTAGTTCACTATCTGCAAAGCACTCAAATAAAACACTCTACAAATCATGTAAAGCTACATGGCACGATACAAAAACAAATACAACTAAAAATATTATTGTTGGCGATGGTATGCCACAACTTGTATATAGAAGTTCGTTTAAAAATGAAGCCGAAGCAAAATTAAAAGCAGATGCATATTTACAAAGAGCTAACCAGAGAATAGTTACTGGAAGCTTATCTACCATAGGACAGATTGTATTTGCTGGTGGAATTTTAGAACTAACTGATACTTTAGAAGATGACGGAGAATATCAAATAAAATCAGTCAATCACAACTTTAGTAGTGGTGGGTGGGAGATGACCATTGAATTCGAGAGGTAAAATATGGCAGATGAAGCAATGAAAGGTTTAATATGAATTTAGAAAGTTGGATGGTTAATATTGTTATTGCCATTGCAGGTGTTATCGGTACATACGCAGTATTGAGAAATAGAGTTGAAAGGCTTGAAGAAGATATGGAAAAACATATAACTACAAGTGGTACAAACTCAAAAGATTTAGATAAAAAACTTAATGCACAGTTTAAGAAAATCGATGCAAATGTTGAGCGTATTGTTGTGCTTGAACAAAACACATCAACCCATTTAGATATGGGCAAAGCAGAAGCAAAGTTTGTATCTAAACTAGAATTAGAACTGCATTTAAAAAACCTAGAATTAGTCGCAAAAAATACAAATCAAAAAGTAGAGAAGATGGAGGGGAAGTTAGACGATTTCCTCGATACTATTTCCACTTATGCTTCCATAGATAGGAAAAAGGACTAATCATGTGGGGAACAATAGGGGGAACAATAGCAAGTATATTTACAGGTGGTGCAACTAAAACAGTTGAGAATATTGCTAAAGAATGGATTGATACTGATATAGAAAAAGCACAAGCAGGTCATATCGATGCAGAAGCTAAGTCTTTATTTATTAAGACATTAGATCCAAACGGCAAGATGAGAAGAAACTTAGCGACATTCGCTAGTTGGGCTTATGGATATTATTTGCTTGTAACATCAGTTCTTATTTTCGTTGTAGCTTTTAAATTTGGGGATGTTGATGGAGCTAAATTAGCCTCTAAGTTAATGACAGACTTGTTTACACCTATAACAGCGTCTTGGGCTACAATAGTGACTGCATCATTTGGGGTGAATGGGATAAATACGATAAAAGGGAAATAAAATGAAATATTTTGATGAAGAAAAAGAGAATCTAAAATGTCCTTGTGGATGTGGTGCTAGTCTTAACCAAGATACTAAAGACAAATTAGATAAGGCAAGGGAGCTTTACGGAAAACCAGTCTATGTAGAACAGGGTGCAACTTGTAAAGATTATAGTGTTAATAAAGTTGGAAGAAAATCAACAAGTACACATATTGATAATGGAGATGGTGCTAAGGCAGTAGATATTAAAAAGAAAACATTTAACAATAAATCAGATTATTTTCATTTTCTATCTTGTATAATTCAAGCAGGTTTTACAGGAATAGGGCAAGGCTCACATTGGATTGGTGCAGGTGGAGATTATAGACTTCATATAGATACTAAGCTAAGTTCTAGTGGAGATATGAGAAGTTGGACTTATGGGGTTAAATAAAGGGAATTCTTTACTGATACTATCAGTAAAATTGTCAGTAAAAAGCTATAAATATCACTGATAGTTTAATTTTTGAGGGTATTTAAAGCCCTATATTTGGGGGTTTTACTGTTTGTGGTACCAGTGGCCGGACTTGAACCGGCACGCTCAACGAGCATCGGATTTTGAATCCGACGTGTCTACCATTTCACCACACTGGCTTGAAGAGTTGAAATGATAGTGCTTTTTAACTTAATAGTAAATGAATTTTAGTCGATATTTGAGTATGGAACTTATATTGCTTTTAATTCAGAGTAGATATAGATAAATATTTGTGGTAAATAGGAGTTTAAAATGAGAATAACATCTGATATGTATTATAAAAATTTACAAACACAGAACTCTCGCTCAAATGAGAGACTTTTTGATGTAAATAAACAGATATCTTCTGGACTTAAAATTCAGTATGCAAAGGAAGATGTATCTACATTTACTGAAACTATGAGACTAGATAACGAGATGGTAACTTTAGGTCAAATTAAAAAGAGTACCGAAAGTGGTTATAAAGTTTCAAATCAAACTGATACAGTTTTAAATGAATTTGAAACTACTTTAAACAGGACAAGAACACTCCTTATACAAGTTGCAAATGATGCTACACAAAGTTCTGCTTCTATAGATGCTATTGCAAATGAGTTAAGAGGTCTTGAAAAACATTTTAAAAATTTGGCAAATACTTCTATAAATGGACAATATATTTTTTCTGGATCTGCTATAGATACCAAACCTATTGCTTCAGATGGAACATATATGGGGAATGATAGTTTAAGAGATGCTTTTATAGGTAATGGAGTTAAGCAAACATATAATTTAAGTGGCTCCGAATTGTTTTTGGGCGAAGAGAGTAATGTCAAAAAAGAGGTATCAACAAATGTTCCACAATACAATTTAATAGCACAGCATCCTACAGATGGTTCAGATGGAGTTGACAAATTTATTACTCCAAGTGATACAATCAGAGATTTGATGGGAGATACTGATGATGCTACTGATGAAGTAAAACATCATTTTTATGTTAGAGGTTCTAAAACAGACGGAACATCCTTTCAAACTGAGATTAAGATGAAAGATAACAATACAGTTGATGAACTATTAACACAAATAGGCAATGCATATGGCAACACCCAAGCTTTAAAAATTGTTAATGTTACTATGAATAAGTATGGAGAAATTGTTGTTGAAGATAAAATCAAAGGTTCTAGTCGACTTGATTTTCATATGATAGGAGCGGTTGATTTTGATTTGGATGATGGTGATGATAAAGCAGATATAAATGATGGCTCATATTCAGACCCTGGAAAAATCGGAAACTTAGATGATGGTGAAACAAACTATCCAGATGCAACCGATTTATTTGTAAAAGAGTTTGTAAAATCTGATTATAGTTCTGCAGCTGCTGATATATCAAAAATTGATGGACTACTTTATGATAGAACACATTTTACTAAAGATGGTTCTAGCGTATATTCAAGTAATTCTCAAATCATAAAAGACACAAATGCTTTTGCAACTAATTCTACAAAACTTTCAGAAGTTTCAAGTGGCTCATTAAATGGTTCATCTTTTAAACTTCAAGGTACAGATATAGGTGGAAACAGTTATGATGTAGATATAAATTTTAATTCTAATGGTTCTACATTTTCTCCAGATGATGGCACAACAAACTATAAGATTTTTAATATGGACACTCCAAGAGATGCTGTTGATGGTGATAAAATGACATATAAACAGCTTATGGATGTTATAAATATGGTTACAACAGGTAATTATCCAGCATCAGAAAATAATGCAGATGATTATGATAATGCTATTGAAACTGCCAGTGATTCTGGTGATGTTTCACTCTCTTATGATGGTAAAATTAAATTTCAAGATAAGTTAAATCCATCAACAAAAGCAGATATAGCCTTGTTCGATTCAAACAGTGGTGACTTTACTGCTGCTTCATCTTTAATGACATTTAATTCCAACAATGCTTTAACTATAAGAGATCCAAAAACAGATTTTTTTAAAAACTTGAATGATATTATAACTGCTGTTGAAAATCATAAAATATATCCAGACAACACAAGTGGAGATACTAGAAGTGTTGGTATTGAAAACTCTATAGAAATGTTAGATGATTTGATGGAGCATATTGATAGGTCTCATGCTAAAGTGGGAACACAGTCGAATTCTCTTACTAATTCATTAGAAAGAACTCAAACATTAGAGATGAGTACAATGAAACTCCGTTCATCAGTGATAGATACAGATTTAGCTGAAGCATCTTTAAGCTTAACACAATTAACGACTAATTATCAAGCTATGCTTTCAACTGTTAGTAAAGTTTCCAAATTAAGTTTAGTTAATTATTTATAAATTTTTTTCATTGAGTATTTTTAGCTATACTTCAATCTATTATTTATATTTTTGAGGTTACGATTTGAAAGAAAGCATTTTTATTATATTTTTTGGTGTATTTATATACTTGGGTGTTGCTACGATTTTAGGAGATAGTGGGCTTATTGGTAGTTATGGTGCTTCTTTTGCATCTTATAATCATCAGTTTTTTGGTTATATATCTTATGTTTATTTATTGGTTTTATTGATACCTTTATATATGTTTTATAAAAATACTTCATTTAATTTTCGTAGAGCTGAAGTTATGGTTGCTTCATTTCTTTTACTTTTTTCATCTTTATTATTTCAATCTTTGTTGATTAAAAATAGTTTAAGAGGTAAGATAGGTGGTGATTTTGTAGATTTTTTATCACCATATATTGGCGTGTTTGGATTGTGGATATTTTGGGCGATGATTACATCTCTTTCTATACTGATTTTAATTGATAAAAGTGTAGATGAGTTAGTAGCCTCTTTTTTAAAGCTTTTTAAAAAAGAACTCCCACATGCCAAAGAGGTATATGAAGACGAGATTGACAAGCCAACATATTTAAGAAAAAAAGTTATTCAAAATGTAGAGAAAAAGCCACAAAATGACTCTAAAGAAGACTCCAAAGAAGATTTACCTTGGCATGTGGAAGATGAGATTAAAACTTCCAAAGAGGAAACATCAAAAGAACTCAAACAAGAAGTTATAAAAGTAGAGCAAAAACCACACACTATTTTAGAGGTAGCATCAAAAGTAAAAGAACAAAAAAATGCAGTTATAGTGGAAGAGTTAGAGGAAAACAAAAAACTTTTAGAGACCATAGAAAAGGGAACGAGTGAGAAACCAAAAAATTTCACACTACCTTTAATCAAGTTTTTACAAGAGGTAAAAACAACTTCTCATAGTGTAGATGAGAGTGAGTTAGATGATAAGATTCGTTATCTCATTGAAAAACTAGCTCATTTTAAAATAGATGGTGATGTAGTAAGAACTTATGCAGGACCAGTTGTTTCAACTTTTGAGTTTAAACCTGCTGCAAATGTAAAAGTTAGTAAGATTTTAAATCTTCAAGATGATTTAGCTATGGCACTTTCAGCTGAAACCATCCGTATTCAAGCTCCTATTCCTGGTAAAGATGTTGTTGGTATTGAGATACCAAATGACAGTGTTGACACCATATATCTAAGAGAGTTACTTGATTCTAAACTTTTTAAGGAGTCTGCATCACCACTAACCATAGCGCTTGGTAAGGATATAGTTGGAAAACCATTTATAACAGACCTTAAAAAACTTCCACACCTACTTATAGCAGGAACAACAGGGAGTGGTAAAAGTGTTGGTATAAATGCTATGATACTTTCACTTTTATATAAAAATTCACCAGACCAACTTAGACTTCTTATGATAGATCCCAAGATGCTTGAGTTTTCTATATACAACGATATTCCACACCTTTTAACACCAGTTATAACAAAACCAAAACAAGCCATAGTAGCACTTAACAATATGGTTTCAGAGATGGAACGCCGTTATGAACTTATGAGTGAGACACGCACTAAAAATATAGAAAATTATAATGATAAAGTTAAAAAAGAGGGTGGGGAACATTTTCCGTATATAGTTGTAGTTATAGATGAATTATCTGACTTAATGATGACAAGTGGAAAAGATGTTGAACACTCCATAGCAAGATTAGCACAGATGGCAAGAGCTTCAGGAATCCACCTTATAGTTGCAACACAAAGACCATCGGTTGATGTTGTAACAGGACTTATAAAAGCAAATTTACCATCTCGTATATCTTATAGAGTAGGGCAGAAGATAGATAGTAAAATCATATTAGACCAAATGGGGGCTGAGTCTCTCTTAGGTCGTGGAGATATGCTTTTTACACCTCCAGGTGCAACAGGTTTAGTAAGACTTCATGCCCCTTGGAGTACGGAAAAAGAGATTGAAACCATAGTTGAATTTATAAAATCGCAAAGAGAACCAAACTATGATAAAAGTTTTCTAGTAGAGGAGAATGAAAATGAAAACTCATCTTCACGAGAGACTTATGAAGAACTAGATCCACTTTATGAAGAGGCGAAGAATGTTGTTTTAACAGATAGAAAAACTTCTATATCATATCTACAAAGAAAATTACAAATAGGCTATAACCGTTCTGCTAGAGTTATTGAACAGTTAGAATCTGAGGGTGTATTATCTGCTCCAAATGCAAAAGGGATTCGCGAAATTCTCTGATGAAAGCAAAGCTTATCTTTAAAAAATATAAAAATTCTTTTAGTGTTTATGTTGAAAATCTGGAACAACTATCTGTAGAAGAGATTAAAAAAATACAAAATTTTGTATCTGATAGAAAAGGCTTCTTTGATTTTGAAACATATACATTTTCTATTCAAAAAAGATTAGAATTTGATGAATTTGTTTTTATTGTAAAGCATAGTGCTATAGAAGCTATTTTTATAGAACAAAAAATTCAAACAAAAAAAAGTAAAAGAGTTGAATTTGGAAAATATAAAGGGATGCTTTATTCTGAGTTGCCAGACAACTATTTAGTATGGTTAAACAGTAATTATTGTGGTAAAGATAGAGAAATCATAAGTGCTGAATTGAAATCAAGAAATCTATTCTCAGGATAATGTTACTAAATTAAACACTCCATAAATAAAGTTTAAAATATATGTGAAGTATAGTAACTACACTATTTTTGAGCATCTTTATTTAGATATAATTATCAAAATTTATAAATAGGAATAATTATGGCATTCATCGAAGATTATCAAGCGCATGTAGCTGAGAGAGAAAGACTTGGAGTACCTCCATTACCATTAACTGCTGAACAAACAGTAGAAGTTATAGAATTTATTAAAACTGGTGAGTTTGTAGATGATATGATGGATTTACTTGAAAACAGAGTATCTCCAGGTGTTGATGATGCTGCTTATGTAAAGGCTGCCTTTTTAAATGAAGTGGCTTCTGAAAGCCATCATGTAAAGGCTATCACTCCTGAAAAAGCTGTTGAGATGTTAGGTCAAATGCTTGGTGGTTATAATGTTAAACCATTGGTTGATTGTTTATCTTCAAACAATGATAAAGTTGTAGCTGCCGCAATAGAAGCACTTTCTCATACTCTTTTAGTGTATGATGCATTTAATGATGTTGAAGAACTTCATAAAGCTGGAAATAGTGCGGCTACTGAGGTTATCACTTCATGGGCAAATGCTGATTGGTTTACATCTAAGCCAGAACTTGCAGAAAAAATCACTGTAACTGTATTTAAAGTTCCAGGGGAAACAAATACTGATGACCTTTCTCCTGCTTCAGAAGCATTTACTCGTTCAGATATTCCACTTCACGCTAATTCTATGCTTACTGCTAAGATGGATGACCCTATCGGTACTATAAACAAACTTAAAGAACTTGGTAACCCTGTTGCTTATGTTGGTGATGTTGTTGGTACAGGTTCATCAAGAAAATCAGGAATTAACTCTGTTCAATGGCATATGGGTGAAGATATTCCAGGCGTTCCAAACAAAAGAACTGGCGGTGTAGTTTTAGGTGGCATTATCGCTCCTATTTTCTTTGCAACTAGTGAAGATAGTGGTGCATTACCATTAGAACTTGATGTTACACAGATGGAAACTGGCGATATAGTTGATATATATCCGTATAAAGGTGAGGCTCACAAAAATGGTGAGTGTATCTCTACTTTTAAACTAAACCCTAACACTATTACAGATGAAGTTCGTGCTGGTGGTCGTATTCCACTGATTATAGGTCGTGGTTTAACTTCTAAAGCTCGTAGTGTTTTAGGTATGGATACTAGTGATATTTTCTTAACAGCTAAACAACCTGCTGACAATGGTAAAGGTTATTCATTGGCTCAAAAAATGGTAGGTAAAGCATCTGGTTTAACTGGTGTTCGCCCTGGTATGTATGTTGAACCTGAGATGAGTACAGTTGGTTCTCAAGATACAACAGGACCAATGACAAGAGATGAGATTAAAGAACTTGCAGCACTTGGTTTCAATGCTGATTTAGTTATGCAGTCATTTTGTCACACAGCAGCTTATCCAAAACCAAGTGATGTTGAGATGCACCATACTTTACCAGATTTTATCTCTTGTAGAAGTGGTGTAGCTCTTCGCCCTGGTGATGGTGTTATCCACTCATGGTTAAACAGAATGGTTCTTCCAGATACTGTTGGTACTGGTGCAGATAGTCATACTCGTTTTCCTATTGGTATCTCTTTCCCTGGTGGTAGTGGTATAGTTGCATTTGCTGGTGTTACAGGAAGCATGCCTCTTACTATGCCTGAGTCTGTTCTTGTTAGATTTAGTGGAACTATGCAACCAGGTATCACTCTTCGTGATTTAGTAAATTCTATCCCTCACAAAGCTATTCAAGAGGGACTTTTAACAGTTGAGAAAAAGGGTAAGAAAAACATTTTTGCTGGTCGTATTTTAGAGATAGAAGGTCTTCCTGATTTAAAATGTGAACAAGCTTTTGAACTTTCTGATGCATCTGCTGAGAGAAGTGCCGCTGCTTGTACTGTAAAACTCAACAAAGAACCAGTAATTGAGTATTTAAAATCAAATGTTGTTCTTTTAGAGCAAATGATTGAATCTGGTTATGAAGACCACAGAACACTTCGCAGAAGAATTCAAAAAATGGAAGAGTGGATTGAAAATCCAATACTTTTAGAAGCTGATAAAGATGCAGAATATGCAGCGGTTCTTGAGATAAATCTTGATGAGATTAAAGAACCGATTTTAGCTTGTCCAAATGACCCAGATGATGTTGCAACACTTTCAGATATTTTAGCAAGTGATAGACCTACAAAAATTGATGAAGTATTTGTTGGTTCATGTATGACAAATATTGGTCATTATCGTGCTTTAGGTGAGGTACTAAAAGGTGAGGGTGCTGTTCCAACTAGACTTTGGGTGTGTCCTCCAACCAAAATGGATGAAAAACAACTTAGAGAAGATGGTTATTACGCTATCTTTGGCACAGCTGGAGCTAGAACAGAGATTCCTGGATGTTCTTTATGTATGGGTAATCAAGCAAGAGTTAAAGATGGGGCAGTTGTATTTTCAACTTCTACTCGTAACTTTGACAACCGTTTAGGAAAAGATTCTAAAGTTTATCTTGGTTCTGCTGAACTTGCTGCTGTTACTGCGATGCTAGGTCGTTTACCAACTAAAGAGGAATATCTTGATATAGTTCCTAAAAAAATTGGTTCTAAAAAAGCAGATATTTATAAATATCTTAATTTTAACCTTATAGAAGACTACAAATTAAACTAAATTTAAACATAGATTAGGCAAATAGCCTAATCTATCGACTTTTAAAATACCCATTAACAATTAAAATGATAAAATAACATCCTATATAATTACAAGAGGAGCTATTGATGACAAGATCAATACTTTTAGATACACACCCTATGTATGCAATTAAATTTTTGAAAAGTGAGATGAAATTTTCAGAGATTTCTCAAATAATAGAGCATTTTAAAACAAAGATACAAGAAAATCCAGAAGCTGTTTTCATAACAGTATTTGATCATTATGCTCATACAAAAAGCTTAAACGGAACAATTCGAGAAGATATTTTAGATGCTAAGAATCTTCTTTTTTGTTTTGGACATGGCATTAAAAATGTTGAAATTTTGGCATTTAGACCAAAGTCTATTGCTATTTGTGAGCTTGAAGATAGTTTTGTCTTAGAATTTTTAGAGACACCAAGACCAGAAGTAAATGCATGGATGCAGTCTTGGATAAAAGAGTTAAGAGCTTAACAAATAGAGATTAATTTATTCATAAATTAATCTCTGACTATATCATAATCCATCGGCATTCTTGGATAAAAGATATTTTTATCTACCTCTATATTTTGTTTTTGCTTTGTAAAAACTATCTTTACATCATTATCAAATTCATCTTTATATGAAATAGAATTTATAAGACTGTCTTTAATCATAATACTAAACTTTATATCTTTATAAATTGCTAAATATCTGTTTTTTTCAATTTTTTTTGCATTTTTAATTAGCTTGAAAATATCAAAATTAGATGATATTTTTCTTACAATAACTTGTTCTATTTCCGGCTCAATTATAGTAACACTAAATTCATTTATATATATATCTTTTTTTACAGGTTTTAGATAATTCCAAAGAGCATTTTGTGGTTTAGAAGCAACTACATGCCCACTATATGTAAGCGTTTTGTTTTTTTCATCAGTTATACTCTGGGTAAAATCAGCTTCAAATGAGTTTATCTCCTTCATCGATGCAAAGCTTAATGTATAAAAAAACACCAACAACACCATATATCTCATTTCATCTCCTTTGTAAAATTATATCAAAGTGATTGTTTACATAGCATGGTTTATGCAAAGTATAATCTATACTATGGTAGAATAAAGGAATTTCAATTTCTACTATATAGTGAATTATATAGTAGTTTATATAAGGTTTGAGAATGCTACAAGCATTAATGGGTAAAGTATTTGGTACATCCAACGATCGTGAATTAAAAAAATATGTAAAGAGAGTTAAAAATATAAACGCTCTTGAGAGTAAATATGAATCATTAAATGATGATGAGCTAAAAGAGGCTTTTTTAAATTTAAAAAACAGTGTTTTAAATGAGGAAAAAACTTTAGACGAAGTTCTAAGCGATTCTTTTGCAATTACAAGAGAAGCTAGTAAAAGAGTTTTAAATATGAGACACTTTGATGTGCAACTCATAGGTGGTATGGTTCTACACGAAGGTAGAATAGCAGAGATGAAAACAGGTGAGGGTAAAACACTTGTGGCAACTCTAGCTATCGTGTTAAATGCGATGACTGGTAAAGGTGTTCATCTTGTTACTGTAAATGACTATCTTGCTTCAAGAGATGCAAGTGAGATGGGTGTTTTATATAACTTTTTAGGTTTTTCTGTTGGAACTATCTTAGAAGATGAAAATGATCCTGAGGCTAAAAAAGCAGCTTACAATGCAGATATAACTTATGGAACAAATAATGAATTTGGTTTTGATTATCTAAGAGACAATATGAGCTATTCACATGAATATATGGCTCAAAGAGGTCATAATTTTGTTATAGTTGATGAAGTGGATTCTATCTTGATTGATGAAGCAAGAACACCATTGATAATATCTGGTCCAACAAACAGAAGTATGCAAGACTACGCAGATGCAAATAAAATAGCACTACAACTTGTTAAAGATGAAGATTTTACTGTTGATGAAAAAGATAAAGTTATTTTAATTACAGAAGATGGAATTACAAAAGCTGAGAAATTATTTGGTGTAGAAAATCTTTATAGTGCTGAAAATGCCTCGCTTCCACATGCCTTAGATCAAGCACTAAAAGCAAATTATCTTTTTGAAAAAGATGTTGATTATGTTGTAAACAATGGTGAAGTTGTTATAGTCGATGAATTTACAGGTCGTTTAAGTGAAGGTCGTCGTTTTTCTGAAGGATTGCATCAAGCTTTAGAAGCCAAAGAAAAAGTTGAAATAAAAGAGGAAACCCAAACTTTAGCTGATATTACATTTCAAAATTACTTTAGAATGTATGATAAATTAGCTGGTATGACTGGTACTGCTGAGACAGAAGCAACAGAATTTGCACAGATTTATTCACTGGATGTTGTTTCTATCCCTACAAATATTCCTATTACAAGAAAAGATTTAAATGACCTAATCTATAAAACTGAAAATGAAAAATTTGATGCTGCTATAGATACTATTAAAAAATTATCAAAAACAGGTCAACCTGTTCTTATCGGTACAGCTTCGATTGAAAAATCTGAAGTATTACATGATATTTTAAAAAGAGAGAAGATAGCACATACCGTTTTAAATGCTAAAAATCATGAACAAGAGGGTGAGATTATTAAATCTGCTGGACAAAAAGGTGCGGTAACTATTGCTACAAATATGGCTGGTCGTGGTGTTGACATCAAAGTAGATGATGAAGTGAAAGCACTTGGTGGTTTATATATTATTGGGACTGAGAGACATGAAAATCGTCGTATAGACAATCAACTTCGTGGTCGTAGTGGTCGCCAAGGTGATCCTGGAACTACACAATTTTATCTATCATTAGAAGATAATCTTTTAAGAATTTTTGGAAGTGATAAGATTAAATCTATCATGGAAAGACTTGGTGTTGAAGATGGTGAATACATAGAATCAAAAATGGTTACCCGTGCAGTTGAAAAAGCTCAGAAAAAAGTTGAAAATATGCACTATGAAGGTCGTAAGCAGATTGTTGAGTATGATGATGTTGCGAATGAACAGAGAAAAATTGTTTATAAGTATAGAAATCAGCTATTAGATCCAGAGTATGATATAAGTGCTAAAGTTAATGAGATTAGAGAGGAATATGTTTCTAATCTTTTAAGTAATTGTGACATTTTTGATGGTGGAGCAAAAGAAGATTTTAATATTAAAAAATTAACTGAACTTGTAAAAGAGGAACTTAACCTTGATATTTCAAGTGAAACTCTTGCATCATTAGAATATGAAGAGTTACAAGAAAAATTAATTGAAATTATCAAAGAATCTTACGATGAAAAAATGGGTGTACTTGATGAAAACACTCGTCATGATATAGAAAGAGAACTATCACTTAAAGAGTTGGATAACGCTTGGAGAGAGCATCTTTATTCTATGGATAACATGAAAATTGGTATAAGACTTCGTGCTTATAACCAAAAAGATCCACTTGTGGAGTATAAAAAAGAGAGTTTTAATCTTTTTGGAGAACTTATAAATGACATTAAGTTCAACACTATAAAAACTCTTCATATTATTCAATTTAAAATGGAATCTCCAGAAGAAGAAGCCGAAAGATTAGCTCAACAAATAGAGATGCAAAGAAAAGTTGATGAATCTGCAAGACAACTAAATCTTTCAAGTGCAGGAGATATTGATGAAGTACCTACTAAAAAAATAGCAAGGAATGATCCTTGTCCATGTGGCAGTGGAAAAAAATATAAACAGTGTTGTGGAAAAAGTGGACCTAAAAAAGGTGCATTTGCTTCTTGAAAAAGTCAATAGTTCCATATCTTGTTAAAAGATTTTTAAGGTTTGATAAAGATCAGCCATTTATATTTTTATCTGCATTACTTGCATTTATAGGTATTTCATTGGGTGTGACGGTGCTTTTAATTGCTATGGCATTAATGAATGGTTTTGATAATGAGTTTAAAAAGAAATTAACTATAATGAACTATCCTTTGACAGTTATTCCAAAATTTTATGGTTCAGTAAATCAAAATTTATTGATAGATTTAGAATCAAAATTTCCAAATCTATCTTTTAGTCCCTATGTCCAATCTGCAGTTATGGCAAGAAGTGGTACAAAACTAGAGGGTGGATATATCTTTGGTGTAGATTTTAATGATGAAGCCAAAGTAAATAGTGTTTTAGCAAAAGCGATTAAAAATCACACTTTTAAAAAGTTCGATATACTCATAGGTAAATCCCTAAAAGATGATTTTAATCTATATGTAGATGATAAGCTGATGTATATTTTTACAAATGTTGAGCCAGGTGGATTTTCAGTAACGCCTAAAATAAAAAGGTTTAAAGTTAGGTCTATCTTTGATTCTGGCTTGTCTGCATACGATAAAGCTTATAGTTATACAACTCTTGGAGCTATGCAAGCAATGCTCCACATGCCAACTAATCAATATGATGGTATCCATATATTTAGCAAAAACCCACATGCCGATATATTAAAAATCAAAAAATACTTACCAGCTAGTGTAACCATAAAAGGGTGGTGGGAAGACAATATAAACTTTTTTGCTGCTTTAGAGTTAGAGAAGGTATCTTTATTTTTGGTTTTAATGCTTATTATTTTAATAGCAGCCATAAATATAATTTCCTCATTGCTTATGACTGTTATGAATAGAAGAAGCGAGATAGCTTTATTACTTTCGCTTGGAACAACGCAAAGTGAGATAAAAAAAGTTTTTTTATCTTTAGGTATTGTTATCGGTGTTAGTGGTATTTTAGCAGGTATAGTTTTTGGTATGAGTGGCATGTGGGTTCTTAGTTCATTTGATATTATATCTTTACCAAAAGATGTTTATCCAACCTCTACACTACCATTAGATTTAAGTTTAAAAGATGCATTGTCTATCATCATTGGTGCTTTTGTGATAGTTATTATATCAGCTTATTATCCAGCAAAAAAAGCTAGTGAAGTTGATATTTTAACTGTTTTGAGAAATGAATAGTCTCTTTTTATTTATCTTTGCTAAATAGATTAAAAGGGGCATAAAGAGTTCTTTTTATAATATTTATAGGTGCTACAATTATATCTTTTGCAATTAAAGATTTTATAGTTGGATCATCTAGTTTTCCTGTCATACTTATAGATGTTGAGATTGTATCATCACCGAGCAATATATAACCGACAACTGGTATATTTTTTATACTGCTTCCTAAATCACTTTTTAGGTTTAGTATTAAGTTTATCTCATCTCTTTTAAAACTAAGATCTCCACGACCAGCTATGTCTATCTCTTTTGAATCAAGATATATGTTTCTAAATTTAACAGTATCGTTCTTTGAGTGAAAATCAGCATAAGCACTTTTTACAGCTAAGCCATTTTTATTGTATCCGGGTAAAGAGAAAGTAACAAGAGATGGTATGGTGTTTACAAAAGCTAAAATATTATTTAAAAGTTTGTACTCAAGTATAGTTGTATCATGTAAATAAAATATACCATCATACTCTTTTGTTGTACCATGTATAGAAAAAGAAAAGCTACCACCTTTGAATTTTGAAAGAGCAAACAAACTCTCCATAAAGTGATCATTAAAGCTTTCTCCATAAAGATGGAAATAACCATTGTCAAATTTAAATCCAGATTTAGCATCTTTATATACGAGTTGAGCTGTTGTGATATTTTTAAAATATTGTAGTTTGATACTATCTGAAATAATATGCCTGTTTTTACTAATCCATAGATGTGAATCCTTAAGGTCTATGAAGATATTTTTATTTTTTGTAGAGTCTGATGTTGAGTTTTTATCATTAAAATAATCAATTACAGCATTTAGATTTACGCCTATATTATTAGCTTTAATATCAATCTCTTTTTTTATAGATACATCAATTTTATCATTTATATTTAAGAAAATATCATCTGTTTCATTTTCTATTTTTCCCTTGATTTTGTAGTTTTGTATTGGTTTATTGTCTAGTACAATTATTTTGTATGGATACTTTATATTTGCCATAAAGTTTATCTTGTCATCATTTTTATATTTTGAAATAGATATATTTCCATCATTTAGATTATACTCTTTAAGTTTTTTAGAGTATTTGGCAAGTTTTTTCATAGAGTTTAATTTTAATTTCCATCCATTTTTGTCAGATATATATTTAGCATCAATTTTTTTCAAAGATAAAGTTGTTTTATTATTGTTATTATCTATAGATATATTTAAATTTTTTTGATTTTTAACGATTTTTTTAAACTTTTTATTTGTAATATTTAAATTTTTTAGATTTATAAAACCACGATTTTTTTCTATATTATAAAATCCGTCTAATTTTGTTGTACCTATATCCTCTAGTTTTAAATCGCTATTATTTAAAACTATATTACCATTATTTATATCAAGAGAAGTGTTATTTAAAACAGGGTTAAACTTATCTATATTTAATCTAATGCTATCTGTTGAATTTATTTTTAAATGATTATCTGTATAAGATATATTTAAAGAGGTATTTGACTGATTAAGTTTTATTTTTTTATATGAAAATTTTAATAAATCTATATTTAAATCTACTTTATTTGGCTTTAAAGATGCTTTACCAGATATATATGCTGTAGCTATATCTTCGAGTTTGACAAGAGTTGCAGGGATGTTGGCATTGAGTGTAAGAAGATTAAAAGGTAGTTTTATCTTCTCGAGCATTAAAGTATGGTCATGGTAATTCCATTGAGAACTATCTACATCTATTGTGTCTTGTTTTTTTGAAATATGATAAGAGACTTTTAATGGTTGAGTCTGTTTTTTTAATGATAATCCAATTTCATTAAAATTAATATCTTTTACTCTAAAATCTATACTACCTTCTTTATTTTTAGCATTAAAATTAACATCTACTATGGCAGTTGCTATATCTTTATATTTTGATAACATATCTTTAATAGTTACATTAAAATTATTTAATATGACATGGGTATTGGCAACATCTATATCTAAACCCAAGTACCTGAAATTTGCCTTTTTAGTAAAAAAATCACCATGAGCATCAACCCCTAAGGTTCTTAAATTAACTGCGAGTTTTAAGTTTGTATCTACTTCTCCACTGTTTTGCCTAATTGGAAGTTTGATTTTATATCTGTTTAGCAGATTAAGAATATCATCATTTACAATACCTTTAAATTTTAGATAAAGTGTTAAAAGTTCCTCTTTTGTTGTAAAATCTATTTTTAACCAGCTTTTATCCAAGAAAAAACCATAGGTATATGCTTCGTTTGGAAATATATTTAAGACACCTTTTTTAAACTCCACTAAAGTATCTTTTGTATGTATTGCATCCAATTGTTGATTGTATGTATATTGTAGATTTTTTAAAGTAGCATTTGCATATATATTTTTATATGCACTGTCTAAGTGTTTATAGTCCACCCAACCATAAGCAGAATTTAGTGATATAGTTGAAGCATTTATAGCGTCTATTATCCAGTACCTTACACGCTTATCTAGGTTTAATAAATCAACAGCATAAGTTATGCTTTTTATCTCTTTTAAGGAGTTGATTTTATAAAAAAGATTATTTTTATTTGCATCTATTAATATGTTTAAAAATATTTCATTATTGATTGTTGTATTTAGGGATGATATTAATTCTAATTTATAAGCATCAAAAATTATATTTCCAGATATATCAATCTTTCTTTTATAATCATGAAATTCATCAATCTTCATATTGAAGAGTTTTGATTCAAAAAATAGTGAACTTTTTAGTGAAAAATCTGGTGATGACATATTTAAAAAACCATTTTTCCCATTTATATATTTAAATGAACCAGATATATCATTAAAAGTTATTTTATTTATGATAATTTTATCAAACCAGTAATCCAATAAAACTATTTTTTTAAAATTTTTATTTAATTCTTTGTAATTTATAGGTTTTTTACCTGTTTGTTCTTTTATTATTTTTATTTCATCAACAGTTATATCTATTTTTTTATTCCATTTTATGTATAATTTCTTAATTTTTAGATTTGGGACAGATAGATTATCTATATAAAATCCATTTTGTAAAAGTACAAATACGATAGAAAGTGTTAAAAATATGAACGATAAAAAGCTTATTATAATGAAATATATTTTTGAAATTGCATTAATTACTATTTTGTCATTCATGTATTACCTAAATAAGCCTGTAGATACCTCTAAAGTTATATATATACCAAAAGGTTCGATAAATAAAATTATAGCACAACTAAACAGCAGAAACTATGATTTAAATAAACTTGACTCCCTTATTTTAAGGGTTATTGGAAAACCTCAAAGTGGGTGGATAAATATAGGTTCAACTCGTTGCACAAAAGCTGATTTTTTATATAAACTCACAACTGCAAAAGCAGCACTTCAAAATGTAACACTTATACCAGGTGAGACGACCTATGTTTTTTTAAATCAACTATCATCTACTCTACATTTGGATAGAAAAAAACTTCAAGAAGAGTATGATAAACAAACATATCAAAAAGAGGGTGCTTTTGTACCAAATACATACAAATTACCTATTGGGATAACAGAAAAAGAGTTAATTAAAATTTTATTGCATAAATCTTTAAAACAGATGAAAAATTTTTCCATAAAACTTTTTGGAACTTATAATGAAAAAAAATGGTTTGAGTATGTGGCAATAGCTTCTATTATTCAAAAAGAATCAGCAGATATATCAGAGATGCCAATCGTAAGTTCGGTAATTAGAAACAGAATTAAAAGAGGGATGTTATTGCAAATGGATGGGACACTTAATTATGGTAAATATTCCCATGTAAAAGTAACTGCTAAAAGAATTAGAGAAGATAAAAGTATGTTTAATACTTACAAAAACAAAGGTATTCCATCTGTTCCTGTTTGTAATGTAAGTTTTGATGCGATCAAAGCCGCAATATTTCCGGCAAAAACTTCATACCTCTATTTTATGAAGAATAAACACAACAAACATGACTTTAGTAGTAACTATTCTACACATTTACATAATATTAGGCGTGCTACTAAATGAAACAAAAAAGAAACTTATACTAATGTTTTGATTAGCTAACTAAATATTACCCGTGTTAGTGTTATTATTAACTTTGAAATATAAATATTAATTTGAGGATATAAAATGTCAAAAATAATTTGGACAAAAATTGACGAAGCTCCGGCTTTAGCAACTTATTCACTGTTACCTATCGTAAATGCTTTTACTAAGGCTGCAGGTGTAGATGTGGTAACTAGTGATATTTCACTAGCAGGTAGGGTTATCTCTAAATTTCCAGAGAGATTAACAGATGCTCAAAAGATTGATGACAATTTAGCAGAGCTTGGAAAAGTTGTTCAGCAACCAGATGGAAATATTATTAAACTTCCAAATATTTCTGCTTCAATTCCTCAACTTATGGAATGTATTGCAGAACTTCAAGAACAAGGTTATGATGTACCATCTTACCCTGAAAACCCTCAAACAGATGAAGAAAAAGAACTTCATGCTATCTATGCTACTTGCTTAGGTTCAGCAGTTAACCCTGTTCTTCGTGAAGGTAATTCGGATCGTCGTGCTGCTGCAGCTGTTAAGAAATTTGCTCAAAATAATCCTCATAAGTTAAGACCTTTTGAAAAAAATTCTAAAACTTATGTAACTTCTATGGATAGTGGAGATTTTTATGCGAATGAAAAATCCATCATTGTTGATGGTGAACAAAATGTTACCATTGAACTTAATGGTAAAGTTTTAAGAGATGTTGATGCAAGAGATAAAGAGATTTTAGATGCTACTTTTATGTCAGCAAAAGCTCTTCGTGCATTTTTAGCTAAATCTATAGAAGAAGCTAAAGAAAAAGATGTTTTATGGTCTCTTCACCTAAAAGCAACTATGATGAAAGTATCTGACCCTATTATGTTTGGTCATGCTGTTGAAGTATTTTACAAAGATGTATTTGAAAAATATGCAGATGAATTTGCAAGACTTGGTGTAAATGCAAATCTTGGTATGGGTGATCTTTACAAAAAACTAGAAAACTCACCAATGAAAGAGGAGATAGAAAAAGCTATCTTAGATGTTTATCCAACGCAACCAAATATAGCTATGGTAGATAGTGACAATGGTATCACAAACTTACACGCTTCAAATGATATTATCATTGATGCTTCTATGCCAGTTGTTGTTCGTGATGGTGGTAAAATGTGGAATTGGGAAGGTAAAACAAAAGAGTGTGTAGCTGTGATTCCAGACAGATGTTATGCTAACTTTTATCGTCCAATGGTTGAAGATTGTGTAAAAAATGGTCAATATGATGTAGCAACTATGGGTGATGTTGCAAATGTTGGTTTAATGGCACAAAAAGCTGAAGAATATGGTTCACATCCAACTACTATTGAGGTACCTGAAGATGGTGTAATGGAAGTTAAAGATGCAGCTGGTAATGTTCTTATGAGTCACAATGTTGAAAAAGGTGACATTTATAGAATGAGTCGTGCAAAAGATATTCCTATTAAAGATTGGGTTCGTCTTGCAGTTGAGAGAGCAAGACTTACAGGAAATCCTACAATTTTCTGGCTAGATGAAAACAGAGCGCACGATGCTAATATGATTAAAAAAGTAAATGAATATTTAAAAGACTACGATACTGATGGTTTAGATATTCAAATCATGGAAGTTGAAGAAGCAACAAAATTTACAAATGCAAGAGTAAGAGAGGGTAAAGACACTATTTCTGTTACTGGTAATGTTCTTCGTGATTATTTAACTGATATGTATCCTATTTTAGAGTTAGGTACCAGTGCAAAAATGCTTTCAATCGTTCCACTTTTAGCTGGTGGTGGTTTATTTGAAACTGGGGCTGGTGGTTCTGCTCCTAAACATGTTGATCAATTCTTAAAAGAGGGTCACTTAAGATGGGATTCACTTGGTGAATTTTTAGCACTTGCTGAATCATTAAGATTTTTAGGTCAAAAACATGGTGATGATAAATTATCAGCACTTACAGCAGCTCTTGATATTGCTAATGATAATTACTTGGGTAACAATAAAGCTCCATCAAGAAAAGCTGGTGAACCAGATAATAAAGCATCACACTTTTTTGTAGCTCAATATTGGGCAAAAGCACTTGCAGAAGGTGACAATGCAGAACTTGCTACAAAATTTGCTCCTGTAGCAAAAGCATTAGAAGAAAATGAAGCTAAAATCATTGAAGAATTGCTTTCTGTTGAAGGTAAAGCTCAAAATATTGGTGGATATTATCATCCTGATGATACAAAAACTGAAACTGCGATGAGACCATCTGCAACATTAAATGCTATTATAGATTCTATATAGTTTTTCAAATCTTCAACAACTTCCCACATGCCATGGCATGTGGGAAATATAAAATTTATAACTTTTTATTTTTAACTATAATTTGAGTTAAAAATAAAAGGTTAACTAAAAAGGTTAATATATGGCGAGTAAAGTAACAATCATAGGAACAGGTAATTTTGGATCAACGGTAGCATTTATATTGGCTATGAGAGGTTCGTGTCATGAAGTGATTTTAAGAGGTAGAAATGTTAATGTAGCTAAAGGTAAAGCTTTAGATATGTCTCAAGCTGCGAATGCTGCGAGAGAACATACCATTGTTCGAGCAGCTGAAGGACCTCAAGATATGGCTGGTAGCGAGATTGTTGTTATCACAGCAGGCACTCCAAGAACACCGGGTATGAATAGAGATGATTTACTATTGAAAAATGCTGATATAGTAAAAAATTATTCATTAGAGATAAAAAAATATGCCCCAAATGCTGTTGTTGTAGTTGTTAGCAACCCTCTTGATGTTATGACCTATGTTGCACTTAAATATACAGGTTTTCCAAGAGAAAGAGTATTGGGAATGGCTGGGATTTTAGATGCTGCAAGGATGGCTCATTTTATTTATGAAAAATTAGGTTATGGGGCAGGGCAGATTCGGGCAACAGTTATGGGTGGACATGGTGATACAATGGTTCCTCTTCCTAAGTTTACAACCATCGCAGGTGTTCCAATAGATGATTTATTAGATTCTGAAGAGATTGGTGAGATTGTTAAGAAAACTAGAAATGGTGGCGCACAAATCGTTAATCTGCTTGGCGATGGTTCTGCTTATTATGCTCCTGCAAAATCAACAGCTGTGATGGTTGATGCAATTCTTAAAGATACAAAACAGATACACTCATGTGCAATGATGCTTCAAGGTGAATATGGATATAGTGATGTCATTAGTGGTGTTCCTGTTATGATTGGTGCTGGTGGCGGTGAACAAATCATAGAGATGACATTAAAAACATTACAAAGAACGAGGTTTAAAGATTCTCTTGCTTCTGTTAGAGATATGATTGATGCTTTATATAACAATGATTTTTTTGATGATTTAAAGTAGCATAACATTTATTTTAGAGATTAGATATGTTTCATTATGTTACATTAACAACATCATTTCCTTCTCAATTTTATTTTAAAATTTAAAATTAACTTAATATTTGATACTCTATATTAATACTTAATGTAAAATTTATATTTAAGTG
>Ga0256842_1000240_pt1 | contig 48578 bp, 39 predicted proteins | sample 4559240metaG_FD_185973 | JGI IMG/M metagenome (GOLD analysis project Ga0256842, IMG submission 185973) | Hydrothermal vent microbial communities from Guaymas Basin, Mexico - 4559-240 | ecosystem: Environmental > Aquatic > Marine > Hydrothermal vents | place: Mexico: Guaymas Basin | collected... | reverse complement strand
GTTTTAAGTTGTTCATCAATTCTTTTTTGTACAGATCTTGTTGTAAAACCAATTTTTAATAAACCTTTTCTACTCTTTTCATCAGGGATTATATAAATATATATTTTAGGTGATATTTCTATTTTTTCAGGAAAGAATTCATTCATTTCACTCCATTGCTCCTATCATAGATTCAATAAATTTAATTTCTTTTTCATTTAAATCATATTTTTTATAAAGTTTTTTATCTGTCCATTCTTGAGTGAAGTCTTGTATTGGAACAAACATAAATTTTTCTTTTGATAAATCTTGAGAAGTAATTGCCTGAACTAATAAAAAGCGAAGAAATCTTGTTTTTAAGTATTTGACCACATTTTCAGCTTCTATTTTACTGTTATAAACTCCAGCTAATAAATAACTTTGAGTACAGATTTCATTAGGTTTTAAAATTTTTATTGTTGATAAAACCTGTCTCAAACCAGATTTATTAACCTGTCCACCATGTTCAGTTGTTGCTTTTGAGAAAGAAACTTTATATTTATCAATTAATTTAACATTTTTTGTGATTTTTTCCCTTTCAATATAATAAATTCCTTTACTCGTAAATACTTTATAGGTGTTTACTGTTTTATTCTTTAACCCTTTAAAGTTTGTATAAAGTCCAAATGGAGTTTGAGGACTAACAAAATCTTTCATTAGCTTTTCTTTTTTTTCTAATACCTTGTCAATAATTAAAAGAGCATCATTATATCGTGGGAATATTTGATATTTATTTAGTTTTCTATTAAGTGAGGTTTTAGAACCACTATTAATATTGGTAAATTTACAAAGGCCATTATAATCTTTATTCCATAAAAAATACATAACTCCACCTGAAACATCTACACCAGGAAAACAATCTCTTGAATCAGTATAATCTATAATAACTTTTAATCTTTTATCATTAAGCATTTCACCCCTAAAATCTTCTAGTCCTCTACCACCAGTAAACCATCTAGCTGGAATAATCATTGTTAAATATTTGGGATTGAGTTTTTTTGCTTGTTCAATAAATTTTTGATAAAGAGGTATTGCATAATTTTTCTTTTCTTTTCCAACATTTAGTTGATATGGTGGATTCCCTATAATTACATCAAATTTCATATTAAATATCTCCTTTGGGTTTTCTGTATGTATAAATTGATAAGCATGACTTTCAAGTGATTTATCCCTATCATATACCTCTTGACTTGCCTTACAGTATACACATTTCCCTTTTTTCCATGTATGTTCTATATTATTAAAAAGAATATTCCCTTTTTCATTTTTAAATTCTGTACAAAATGAATACTTACCATTTGCAATTTTAGTACCATAAAGACTTCTTCTTGAAAGTAATGAAGTTAATTCTGTTATTGCTATACCAAATATTTGTTTTGTAAATATATGATTTAATCTTTTTTGTAAATCAGGTATTTCATTTTCAAGTCCCTTTATTAATCTTTTAACTATTTCTCTTAAAAATACTCCTGATTTACTAACTGGATCTAAAAAAGTAGTTTCTTTATTCTCAAATAATTCTTGTGGTAAAATATCAAGTATTTCATTTACTAGCTTTGGAGGTGTAAAAACTTCATCATTACTTAAATTTGCTAAAGCATCAAGTACATCTGGATTATAATTTAATTTATTGATCATATTCTACCAACTTTAAAAAATGTTTTAATGGATAATTTTTCTGTGCTTTATGTATTATAGCCTTAGTACCTTCATCATTAAATAATGATTTAACTTTGGTTTTTTTAAGTAAGGAATCAAGAGAATATTCTTTTCTTTTAATCATTCCATCACTTATCATCGCCCATTCAGAAAAAATAATAGGTTGTTCCCTATTCTTTATTAATTTTTGAGTAAGTGTATCACCATGGATTATATTTTTTTCTAGTATAAATTTAAAACTCTCCAGACATTCTTGTTTATAATTTTTTTTATAAAGTTTTAAATATTCAGCTTCAAATATCTCAAACAACCTATTTTGAGCTTCTTTAACATTATCTTCTAAAATATCAACACCATATATGCTTGAAATAGCAATAATTGAGTTTTTTTCATATTCCAACTGAATTTTTTTATATTTATTTTTTACAACTTCAAGTTTTCTTCTTAATATTTCAACTAAAAAATTACCATTACCACAAGCAGGTTCAAGAAATTTTGATTCTATTCTTTCAGTTTCTTCCTTTACCAAGTCCAGCATATCAGAAACAATATGAGATGGAGTGAAAACCTCTCCAAAATCCCTAACCCTTTCTTTTGAATTTATCTGATCATCAATCATTATATATTCCTTTACTCTAAAACAAGAGTAAATATAACACTTCTATTATAATTCTGTCAATTTATGACTAATCTGAAATCTAGACAAAACTAATTGTTTTCATGAAAGTGGTAATAAAAATTTCAAAGAATACTATGATGTAAAAAACAAAGTTTTTGATAAATTATTATCAAGTAATTCAAAAGGGAGTTATTCATCATCTACAATCAGAAATATTTATTATTATGATAAATGTAGAAAATAACAATCAAGGTTTTGACCCTAGGCAAAACCTCAAAATTAAGATTTCAAGCTTAATTTTGAGCGTAAAACCACATGTAGGGGCCGGTCTTGTGCCTACCCTGAATGTGGGTTGAAGCTCCCATCCCCTTAAATTACGAATCGCTATTTATAGATAAAACTATCATTCTTTAGGGGAAAATAACCTATTACATGCTTCTACTCCAATATATCTCTCATGTCTACAGCAACATAATCAAATTTAGATTTGATAGTTCTTCTTTCAACTAAAACTCCCATTTTTACAAAAAGTTTTAAATCTTTTCTTGCAGTATTTTCAGCAACAGAAAACTTATTTTTTATTTCTTTAACCGTAAATGTTTTGCCTGGAGATTTATATATAAGCTTTAATATTTCTATTTGTCTAAAAACTAATTTATGTTTAACAACTAATGTTTCAACCATTAAATTAAACTTAGCAAACTCTTCTTCTTTTTTACGAATATACTTTGTAAGAGAATCAATAGAGTTTACTATAATTTTAGTATGGTAATCAATAAAATATGTGAGGTCATTTTCATCAGTTTCAACATATTGAAATGATTTTGTATATTTTGTTGAAGCATCTTTCAATAATTTACTTATAGATATATATTCAAATAACCAATACCCTGACTTTAACATAAACCAATAAAAAACAGCTCTTGCAACCCTTCCATTACCATCTCCAAAAGGGTGAACATATCCAATTATAAAATGTAGTATAATTCCTTTTACAACAGGATGTATAAAATTATTTCCATCTTCATGATTTTCATTAGCAAAGTTAGATAGTAACTTAATATGCTTTTCTATTTCTTTAAAACAAGGAGGTGTCCATAATGTATCTCCTGTATTTATTTCTGCAACTGTTATATCATTTGTATTTCTAAATTCTCCTGCAATAGCATTGCTTTCAGCAACCTCAGCAACTGCAATTTTATGAAATTCTAAAATTAATTCAGAGCTAAGTTCTCTATTTTTGCTACTAATAGCCTTTTTCATCAATAAAAAATTATTAATTATCATTCTTTCAGACTTATTCTTAGGAGCTCTTTCCTCATTTAGCATTTTTTTAGCCACCTTTGTAGTAGTAGCAGCACCTTCAAGTTGAGCAGAACTAATTGACTCTTCTGAAATTAAAGAATGAATCAAGTATCTTTGTTGATTAGACCTATCAATTATTCCATCTTCAATAATACCAATATTTCCACCAGCTTTTTTATCTATTTGATGTAATCTTTGTTGTATTACATTGTTAATTATTAGATTAAAAGACTCCCCTTCTAGTAAATTAATTTTTTTAAAAAGTTGTTTTCTTAAAAATTTAATACTTAGCCACTCTTTTTTAGCATCTTCTTTATTTCTATGTTTATGGAATATTTTATCCCAATTTTGATACTCTAGTTCATCTTTTATATTCTTTATATCTCTTAATATATCAAGTAATTCTCCCTTTTTATTATATTCATTCATTAATTCATTAAATAATGGTGGTATTTTTATTTTTGCCATATAAAACCTCCTTAACGCAAAATAATAAAATTGCGTTTTATGATACTACTCTGATTAACAAAATATATCAAGCTTATTATAATTATAGTAAATTAAAAGATAAAACCAAGGTTTTGACCCAGGCAAAACCTAATAATTTAGACTTTGGCTAAATTATCAAACGTAAAACCATATGTAGGGGCGAATCTCGTATTCACCCTGAATATGGTTTGAAGTACCTAAACCCTAAATCCCTTGATAAAATCCCCAAAATATATTATAAATAAACTCGTTTTTTTGGAGAAAAATATGGATTTGAAAAATTACAGCTATGATCCTCGTGCAATTGAGGATAAGTGGTATGAGTATTGGTTGGAAAAAGGATATTTTAAAGCAGATGAAAATAGTGATAAAGAGCCCTTTTCCATAGTCATTCCACCTCCAAATGTTACAGGAGTTCTTCACATGGGGCATGCCTTGACTATTTCTATTCAAGATATTATGGTTAGACATAGAAAAATGAGTGGATTTGAAACTATGTGGATTCCAGGAACAGACCATGCAGGTATCGCTACTCAAATGATGGTTGAAAGAAATATTAAAAAAGAACTTGGCCTTACTAGACATGACTTAGGCCGTGAAAAATTTATAGAAAAAGTTTGGGAATGGAAAAAAGACCATGGTGATAGAATTACTAACCAACTTAAAAAGCTAGGAGCTTCATTAGATTGGGAAAGAGAAAGATTTACTATGGATGAAGGCTTAAGTAAAGCTGTTAAGGAAGTTTTTGTTCAGTTGTATAATGAAGGATTAATACATAAAGCCAATAGGTTAATAAATTGGGACCCAGTATCATTTACAGCACTTTCTGATTTAGAAGTTGACCACAAAGAGCTTCCCGGTAATTTATGGCATATAAAATATCCCGTTAAAAACAGTGATATTATCCTTACAGTTGCAACAACTAGACCGGAAACAATGTTTGGCGATACAGGAGTTGCCGTTCACCCTGATGACGAAAGATATAAGCACTTAATTGGCAAAAAAGTCATTTTACCAATAATGAATAAAGAAATACCAATAGTTGGAGACAGTGAACTTGTTGATATAGAATTCGGAACAGGAGTAGTTAAACTTACTCCCGCACATGATTTTAATGATTTTGCCGCTGGAAAACGCCATAACTTAGAAGAAATTTCTATTTTGGATACTGCTTGTAAGTTAAATGAAAATGTCCCTGAAAAATATAGAGGAATGGATGTTGAAGAAGCAAGAAAAGCTGTTGTTAAAGACTTAGAGTCATTAGGTTTATTAATAAAAGTTGAAGAACATACACATCAAGTTGGGCATAGTCAAAGAACAGGAGCGATTGTTGAACCTATGCTAAGTGAACAATGGTTTGTTAAAATAGAAAGTTTAGCTAAACCCGCAATTGAAGCAGTTGAAACGGGTAAAACAAAAATTTATCCCAAACACTGGGAAAAAACATATTTTAATTGGATGTACAATATTCAAGACTGGTGTATAAGTAGGCAATTATGGTGGGGACATCAGATACCCGCATACTACTGTGATGATTGTGGACACATGGAAGTAAGCAAAAATACCGTTACTGTTTGTCCAAAATGTAATTCAAAAAATGTTAGTCAAGATGAAGATGTTTTAGACACTTGGTTTTCTAGTGGATTATGGGCATTTTCAACAATGGGTTGGCCAGAAAACACTAAAACTTTAGAAAAATTTTATCCAACTAGTGTAATGGAAACAGGAAGTGATATTATTTTTTTCTGGGTTGCTAGAATGATGATGATGGGTATCAAATTTATGGGAGAAGTTCCATTTAAAGATATTTATCTTCATGCAATGGTAAGAGATAAAAAAGGTGTTAAAATGTCAAAAACAAAAGGAAATGTTATTGACCCTCTTACTGTTATAGATGAATACGGAACAGATGCTTTAAGATTTACTTTGTTAATGCTAACTCAACAAGGTAGAGATATAAAACTTGATGTTACAAGAATTGAAGGTTACAAAAACTTTATAAATAAGATTTTTAATGCTAGTAAATTTGCTATGATGCAATTTGATGATTTTACTCCTACTAATTCTGATGCATTGGATAAATTACCCATTTCTCTTGCAGATAAATGGATAATAACAAGATTAAACGAAGTAATAGAATCAGTAGATAAACATATTTACGATTATAATTTCTCTAATGCTGCTAGTGAATTATACCAATTTATATGGCATGAATTTTGTGATTGGTATTTAGAACTTATTAAAACAACTCTTTATGATGAAACAGTATCTGCAGAAGAAAAAAATGCAACAAAAGAAGTCTTATACTATACTTTGATTAATATTCTAAAGTTAATTCACCCATTTATGCCTTTTGTTACAGAGGAATTATATTCAGTATTACCCGATTCATCTTTAAAAGACGAAGAAAGTATTATGATTTCATCATATCCTAAAGTTGTAAAAAGTTACATGTATAAGTCTTCTGTTTCTGAAATGGAATATCTTATGGAGATCATTAATAATATAAGAAATATTCGTGGTGAGAATAATATTTCAATGGCAAAGGAAATTAAAATCATTGTTAAATCCGATAAAAAAGATATGATAGAAAGAAATTCTAGCTATCTTAAAACTCAATGCAGAGCAAATTCTGTTGAGTTTACCGATGATACTAAAATGGACTTAGCTGCTTCTAAATTATTGAAAGATACAACAGTATTTATCCCTTTAAAAGGTCTAGTTGATGTAGATAGTGAAATGGCGAGAGTAAATAAACAGCTTAAAAAAGTATTAAAAGATATTGATTTTGTATCTAAAAAATTAAATAATCCTAGATTTGTTGATAAGGCACCTGAGGCGGTTGTTAATAAAGAAAAAGAAAAAATTGCTGATTATAAAGTAGTAAAAGCTAAACTAGAAAATGATTTAGAAAAACTAGAACTTTTAAAATAAGGATTCATGGATTATTTAGGATTATCATACTTAGCAATATTTTCACTAGCTTGGCTTTATGGCCTAAAAGAACATATAGAATTTAAAGAACATAAATACTTTATATTTTTATCTATTTTAAGTGGAATATTAATAATTACATCAGTTGTATTAACTTGGCCTAAAACAATTCCCGCTGAAATAAAAAGTATATGGAAATACATACTTGTTTTTCTTATTGTAATAGAAATAATAATAACAAAATACGAATTAAAAATTCTTCCTGACAGATTAAAAGAAAAAGATGGTATAGAATTAGAAATGGATAACTTGACTATAGGCTTTTCTTTATTTGTAGGCCTTGTTTTAATTGCACCTGGTCTATATTACGCTTATAAAATTGCTTTTTTATAAAAACATCAAACATTTCAAGCCACTATTTAAATCATCTTAAATAAAATTAAACTTTAGTTTTATTTATAATTATTATTAAAAACAAAGATATAGGCTTAGTGTATTATATTGACTTTATAAATCTTGAGGGTAATAGAAAAGATGGTTTTGCAAGTAAAAAAACACCTCTATGGCTTATAATATTAAATTATTTGATATGTTAGATCTAAAATCAATTGTAAGTTATAATAATATTCAATATGGAGCTCTTGCTTATGGAGGAGAAGAATATAAAGTAGCTAAATTTGAAAACCTAGGAGCTTCATTAAGAACAGAAATAAGTTTATTAAATAATTCGTTGAAATTTGTTGGTGCAGGCCGACTTGATATGTTTGCACACTTAAAGGATAATTATTTTACATTTCAATTAGCATCAATTTATAACTATAAAGATAAATTTATTTTAAGAGGAGTTTATTCAAGAGCTAACAGAAATCCTTTTCTTGGACCTACATTTTATCAAGTAAGAAATTTAGATGCGAATAACCCAACAATTTATGTTGGAAGTAGAAATTTAAAACTCGTTACAATTGACTTAATGGAATTAGGAACAAGATTTAAATTAAATGATTCATTTGATTTTGATTTTGAATTATTTTATACAACAGGAAAAGATTTTTCTCACTTTGTACCAACAGGTAATCTTGTTGTTATTGATGGAGTTTCAAGAACAGAAGTAAGATGGTCTCAATTAGCCTTAACAGCAAAACAATATGGAGCAACATTTAGTACTACTTTATCCTTTAGCAAAGTAAGGACAAAATTTTTCATTACTTTACAAAAAACAGAACTTGAAAACTATAATGCAGATTGGTTTAGTCGTGGAGTTACCCATTTAAATGATCCAGGAGAGACCATCGAACATTTAGATACTCCTAAATATTATGGAGGTGGTTATATAAATATTGGTAAATTTTATAATATGAATTTAAATATTAGTACTTACTATTTCGGACAACAAACATATCATCATTTATATGATAGTGTTGAGATTTCAAGTAAAATACTAGTAAATGCAAAATTAACATACGATGTTACCAATAGAGCATCTTTTTATTTTAATGCAAGAAATATCTTAAATAATAAAAATAGGGAATTTGGTTTTGCAGATGAATCAGGTGGTTTATATATTCTAGGTTTTAATGCAAAATTTTAATGGAGGTTTAAATGAATAATTTTTTTATATTTAAATATATTATATATATAAGTTTAGTAATATTTATAGCAAGCTGTAATGTTTGGTCAGAACCAGAAGCTTTTAAAATAGAAAACAACCCAGTAGCTTGTTTCAATGAAATAACTCCAGAATGTGGAAATGAAGCTTACAGAGTACCCATGCCATCATCTTATATGGAAGCAGCATTACCTAAAGGTTTAACCGTTAATATTGACCCTCATACTCCTTTTATTGTTAAATTTGGGGATAAAATAAAAAAAGAATCTTTAAATTCTAAAAATATAATTATACTTGAAGATAATAATGTTTTACCCGAAAACAGCTATGTGATTAATTATTTCAAAGACTCTGAAGGTAATGAAGATCAAAGTATTCTTGCAATTTCAAGTTCAACAGGAAGTTGGAATCCTAAATCAACCTATGTTGTAATTTTGCTTAATGGTATTAAATCTCAAGACAATTTAATTTTTGGTAAATCTAAGGCTTGGTTTCTTGCAATCTCTGAATTTCCTTTAATCAACAAAGAGGGTAAATCAGTAATTGAAGCATTAAGCGATAAAGATGCACAAACATTGCAAGCATTAAGAGATGAATTAGCTCCTCAATTAGATTTATTGGGTAAATTATTAAAAATAAGCCGTTTTGATGTTCTTTTATTATGGTCTTTTAAATTTGAAAAACCTGTTGCATGTTTTAAAGAAAATTTATCAGCTTGTAAAGATGATCAAATACCCTTGCCATCAGATTTAATGAGTTTGGCATTACCTGCAAATACACATTTAAACATATCAAACAAAACTAAGTTTTCATTAAAATTTAGTGATCCATTAGATATAAACACAGTAAAAGATAATATCCTAATTTTAAAACAGGAATCCAATGGTGTATCAGTACTTACAAGTGATGATTTTAATATTTCATACGATAACGAACTTCAAGATGGAGTAAAGGATACTTCTAGAATATTTATATCCCCAAAATCAGGTAAATGGGATTTTAATAGTAGTTACTTTATTGTGATAAAAAAAGGAGTTAAAAATCATTTAGGAGAAGAAGTTTTTGCATCTGGTGCTACTTTTTTTGCAAAAATGAAAGATTCTTTATTTGTTGATGCAGAAATGACAACAGTTTTATCATCTTTAAAAGAAGTATTTAAAGGTAAATTATCTGACGCACAAAGTCTTGAAATGTTAAGATTAAAATATAAAGATAGTTTAGATACTGTTGAATCTATAGCAAATATCAAAAGAGATGATATAATAATGTTTTGGAGTGTTACTTTTGGAGAAAACTATATTATTCCTTGCTTTCAAGCTAATGATTTTCCTGGTTGTGAAAAAGCAACAGAAGCGCCCCTCCCATCTGACTTTATAACGGCTTACGAATATGATGAAAACGGCAAAGAAATTAGCCATCATTTAAACTTACCTGTCAAAGATAATGACCCAATGAAAGCATTAATAGAAGGAATAAACACACTTGATGGCTGGAGTACTTCAAAAGAATTTTCATTAACATTAAGTAACGCCTTAGATATTTCTACAGTAAATACCAATATTACGAACATACCAAACGGTGAAATCCCCAATTTATTAGTCTTAAAACTAGGTATTGATGAACAGGGTAATCCAACAGCAATCCCAACTTTAATAGAAGCAACTTTTAATGATGCATGGAATACATTAAAAATTAAACCTCTCCTTAGAAACTGGGATGAATCTTCAAAATACTTAGTTGTTTTAACAAATGAAGTAAAAGGAAAAGCTGGGGAAGAACTAGTTAAATCCTTAACATTTTCATTGATGAGTGAAAGAGAGTCGTTATTAAATGAGGATGGATCTCCAAAATATTTAGCGCTTGCTAATTATGATGCTGAAACACTTAACATGCTCGAAGGAGCAAGAACACAATTTGATACCGCTTACAAGGCCCTTGAAATTCCTTTAACTGATGGAGGCCTTGGATTAAACCGGGATAACATTGCAATGATGTGGACAGTAACAACCCAAACGGTTACACAAGACATGAAAAATATTATTTTAGGTATGAAAATAAGTGATAATATTCCTAAAAATACTCTTGCAATCAAAACAGTAATTGATAATTCTGAAATTTCTACTCATTATAACAATTACTTAAACAATTACTGGATGCAAGGCGGGACACAATCATTTGAACATGTATCCAAAATAGTTGAAGCTGAATTTTTAGCTCCATGGATGCTTACAGATCAATATGTTTTTGATAAAAATAAACTTTCTGGAGCACTGCAACCATCTGATTTTAGAAAAATACCTATTCTAATTGCATTTCCTGATGAAACAGGACAAATTCAGAATAATAATAAAGTTATTATATTTCAGCATGGTATAAATGATTCAAAAGAGGAAGTTTTACCAATATTAAATACTTTGACAGAAAAGGGATATATTGTTATATCAATGGATTTACCACTTCATGGAGTAAGAAGTTTACATCCAGAAATAGATTTAAAAGATAACTTTGCTTTAAATAGAAATATACCAGATGGTGTCCCAGATGATTCTGGAGAAGGATTTTTAGGATTAAACCTCTTTGGAACAAGAGATTTAATAAGACAGGCCGTTATAGAACAAACGATACTAACGGCAAACTTAAAACTTGTAGATTTTCATAATTTGAATAATGATATAAAATTTTCAAACATTGATAATAATAATATTAAATACTTTGGATTTTCCTTAGGAACAATAATAGGAAATATATTCATATCTGTTGATGATTCAATAAAATCAGCATCTCTTGTTTCAGCTGGTGGTGGACTCACCAATATAATAATGAATACCAAAGAATCTATTAGTGGCAATCTGTTTGCTGTATTTGAAGCAATGGGAATGAGCAAAGACTCCAAAGAACTCGATGATTTCATGTATTTAGCACAGCTAGTACTTGACCCTGCCGACCCTATCAACTACAGCAAGATAGGTTTACCTATTTTAATACAAAAATCACTTGGTGATCCAGTAGTTGCCAATTTCACAACAGATGACTTAGGCATTAAACTTGGATTAATTAATCCGTTAACAAATGCTAAAAACCCTGCATTATTCAAAGAATATCAAGTAGATGATTATGACCCTAGTAAACTATTTTGGCATTCATTTATAATGATAAACAAATCTCCAGCCGTTACCACTCAGGCAAGAACAGATTTAATAAATTTTCTTGAAGCAAATTAAAATCATATAAACTCTTAAAATAAGAAAAAAATATTGATATATAAACAAATTTAGATTAAAATAAATAATTGTTGGAGTTATATATGAAATATATTATTTTAATAAGCATCTTTTTATCAAGTCTTTTATATGCTGAGTATAACTTTACATATAAAATAATAACAACAGAAGATGGGCTTTCCAATAGTACAGTTAATACAATATTACAAGATAAATATGGTTTAATGTGGATTGGAACCCTTAATGGATTAAATAAATATGATGGATATAATTTTCAAAAATTTAATTATAACAGAGAAAACACTAATAGTCTTTCAGGAAACCGTGTTTATTCATTATTATACGAAGAAGAATCAGATAACCTATGGGTTGGTTTATTTGATGGAGGATTAAACAAAATAAATATAAATACCCTAAAAATTAATAGATATAATATCGCTTTAAAAAAAGATAAAATTATAGGAAAACACATAAGAAATATTTTTAAAGACAGTAAAGGTTACATTTGGATTTCGACTAATGGAAAAGGCCTTAAAAGATTTAGCCCTAAAACTCAAGAAATAAAACATTATTTACACCGTGAATCAGACAAAAATACAATAACAAGTAATTATATAAGAATGGTTTATGAAGACAATAGGCATAACCTATGGATTGCAACTAAAGGAAGTGGGATATTAACCAGATATGATTACCCAAAAAACAAGTTTATTAAATATAATATAAAAATAGAAGGAAAAAATATAGAATGGATTACTGGAGATAACAATAATAAACTTTTTGTAGGAACAAGAGATGGAGCATTAAATGTAATTGACTTACAAAAAAATACAAATAAAGCTTTATATTTTAGAAAAAAAAATAATCAAATATTAAAAGAAAGCTTAATAAGAAAATTATTTTTTGAAACTACTAGTAATCTTTTATGGATAGGAACAGAAAAAGGATTATTTATATATGATATAACAAAAAATAAATTTGACACAATAAAAGGATTAGAAAATATACATGTCCGTTCAATCTTTAAAGATAAAATGGGGTTAATATGGATAGGAACCTTAAGTAAAGGTTTAATTAAAATTAATAAAAATACATTGCCTGTTAAATACCTATTTCATGATAAAAACAATAATAATTCATTAATAGATGATGTTGTATGGAATATCTATGAAGATAAGAACAAAAATCTTTGGGTTAGTACCACTAATGGCCTTACAATTTACGATAATAATAATAATTTTATAAAAAAATATTTACACTCTGATAATAATAAATTCTCAATGAGTGAATCAAATGCAACATCAATTATTGATATTGATACCAAAACAAAATGGCTTGGAACTTATGGTGCAGGTATTGAAATTTTTGATGCCCAAAACGAAACCTTTACAAATATTAATAAAAAATCTAAAATAATACCAGGTTTGACGAGTAACTATATTTCAAAACTATTTAAAGATAGTAAAAATAATATTTGGATTGGAACTTATGATGCAGGTTTAAATTTATATTTAAAAAATGAAAATAAATTCAAAATATTTAAAAATACTTTAAGAAATAACTGTACCCTAAAAAGCAATCAAATCAGAGATATTATTGAAGATAGAAATAAAAACCTGTGGATTGCAACTTATGGTGGTGGCTTATTTTTATATAAAAATAAAAAATTTAAAAATTATACCAAAAAATTCAAAAATAAATCACTTGCTATTAATAATTCTATATATTCCATTTCCTATGATTCACTTAATAATTATATATGGGGTGCAACAGAAGCTGGCTATATTATATTTGATTTAAATACAATGAAATTTATTGAATTTGATTTTCTAAAACGATTAAATAATAAAGTTTTAATTAGTGTTATTGTTGATAAAAATCATGATATATGGTTTTCTTCAGGAAAAGGAATTTTCTGGGTTAAATTTAAGGACAAAAAATTATTTCAGTTTGACAAGAAAGATGGTTTATTTACTGATGAATTTAATGAAAATGCCTATTCCCTAAAAAACGATAATACAATTTGCTTTGGCAGTAAAAAAGGTGCAATATTATTTAATTCAAATAAAATAAAAATAAATAAAAAAGAGCCTTCCATTAGCTTGATTTCAATAAAAATAGACGGTAAAAACTACAAAAATAAAGATATGAATATTTCAGAAACTAAAAACTTAAAAATAAATTATGATAATCATATAATTACATTTAAATTTTCAATAATAGATTATTTAGATACTAATAAAAACACATATCAATACCGAATTATCGGATTTACTAACAATTGGAGCGACTTTACAACAAGTAATCGATTAGTTTTTACAACATCAAAACCAGGAAAATACACCTTAATGATTAAAGGAAAAAACAGTAAACAAATTTTATCAAAAAATAATATAGAAATTAATATTGAAGTTATCCCTCCATTTTATAAAAAGGGTTCATTTATAACTATTACAATTATTGTATTTTCATTAATTATATTCATTATTATAAAATATAGAATATCCTCAATAAAAAAAGCAAATAAATTATTAGAACAAAAAGTTAATGAAAAAACTAAAGAGTTATACGAAACAAATAAAAAACTAGAAGAAATGGCCTTAAGTGATTCTTTAACAGGCTTAAGAAACAGGTATTTCTTTAAAGTTGTTTTAAAAGATGAAATTAATAATTTTATACAAAATAAATTATCAACTTTAAATAACCCTAAAAGAGAAGGAGATAACAACAACAATGTAATGGGTATTTTTATGGTTGATTTAGACCATTTTAAACTTGTTAACGACAAATATGGACATGATAGTGGAGATATAGTTTTAAAAGAGTTAGCAGATGTTTTTAAAAAAACTACTAGAGGAAGTGATGCAATAATAAGATGGGGAGGCGAAGAATTTCTGATAATATTGAAAAATTGCCAAAAAGATTATTTAGATATTTATTGTAATAAATTGTTAACAGAAGTTAACTGTCATAATTTTAAAGTTCTTTCAGGAGAAAAAACAATTAAAAAATCTTGCTCTATTGGATATGTAAGTTATCCTATTTTAAATCAAACTCCTAATTACATAGACTTAGAACATGCAATTATAATTGCAGATTTAGCATTGTATTATGCAAAAGAAAATGGTAGAAATAAAGGGGTTAGACTAGATATTTCTGAATTTTTACCGCCAAAAGAAAATATACATGAATATCTTGATGACTTAAATAAAGCATTAAATGTTAATTTTTTAAAAATTGGAAAAATAATAAATGGAGAAAGAAATGACTGAAAAATATTATTTTGAATGTGTCAACTGCAAAACTAAGTATCAAAAAGATGAAGTAAAGTATCTATGCCCAAAATGTGACTTGGAAAACGCTAAAGATAAAAGGCTTAAAGGTATATTAAAAGTAATTTATAATTATGATGAAATTAAGGAGAATTTCAAACGGAGAGAAGATATAATAAAAATATGGCCAATAAATTCACTTGAATCTTTATCTCCACTCAAAGTAGGAAATACCCCCATATATAAAATGAATAACATCTACTTTAAATTTGATGCTCTAAACCCAACATTTTCATTTAAAGACAGGGCATCAGATCTTGTAGTTGCTTATGCAAAAGAAAATAATATAGATACAATCATTACAGCTTCAACAGGCAATGCAGCATCATCACTAGCAGGAATATGTGCTTCTCAGGGAATAAAATCAATACTTTTTGTTCCTAAAACTGCACCAAAAGCAAAATTATTACAATCAGGGCTTTATGGAGGTAAAATTATACCAATAGACGGTACTTATGATGATGCTTTTGAATTATCTATTGAAGCAAGTAGAAAATTTGGCTGGTACAATAGAAATACGGGCTATAATCCATTTACAGTGGAAGGTAAAAAAAGTGTTGCAATAGAACTATATTTTCAATTTAAAGAAATGAATAAAGAAATTCCACACAATATATTTGTTGCTACGGGAGATGGAGTTATCATAAGTGGACTATACAAAGGGCTTGAAGATTTATTAAAACTAGAGCTAATAAAAGAAATGCCTAATATAGTAATGGTTCAATCTGAAGGAAGTAGAAATCTAGTTCAAAATATAGGTAAAGATGAATTTACTTTAACTCCAAGTACAACTATAGCAGACAGTATATCTGTTGATATCCCTAGAAATTTTTATATGGCAGAGGAGTTTATTTTAAAATATCAAGGAGATACTATTTTAGTAAATGATAGGGAAATTTTAGATGCATCATTAGAATTAGGTAAGGATTATGGGTTATTTGCAGAACCAGCAGCTGTAACAGCTTATGCAGGAATGAAAAAATGGAAAAAAATAGGAGTTAATGACAGAGAAATTCTTATCTTACTAACGGGTAGTGGACTAAAAGATATTTTTTCAATAGAAAAAGAAATTAACATGCCTAAACCTATTAAAAACCTTGATGAATTAAATTAAAAACTACTAAACTCTAAAATAACTCTCTTGAAATACAATTACTCCTTATAAATATACCGTTTTCCTGGTAATTCGTCTATAAAATCATTAATCATTAAATTAAATATTTTACTTTGAAACTTCATCAAGGATACTTTATTTTTTAAATTGTATTGAGTAAATAGTTTATCAAAATATACAGATTCAGGATAAATATTTTGAATATATGACAAAATTTCTATTTCATTTTTACTAATATTAGAAAAATCCCTAAATTTTAATTTTTTGTATTTATTTTTATTAGAGTTTTCAATTTTTAGTATTTTTAATATAGTTTTAATATCAATCAATAAATAAATATTCTCTTCATATTTACATCTTTTTAAAAATTCTAAATTTCCATCAAAATTATTATTAAAATACTCCCCCATAGGTATAAAAAGTGGCTTATTCTGTAATAGAGTATAATTTGCAGTATATAACGCCCCCGATTTAATTGGTGCTTGTATCATAATCGTTGCAAGAGCTAAACCTGCAATTATTCTATTTCTTATGGGAAATGACTGCTTATTTCCTTTAAAAAACAAGGGAAACTCCGTTAAAAAGAGTACTTTATTTTCTTTTTTTAAATATTCTCTTCCCTGATAGGTTTCAAGAAAAGCCCCTAAACCAACTCCAGTAACAATAATGATATTTCCTCCATTCCTTAATGCTTCTTTTTGAGCAATAGTGTCAATTCCTCTTGCACTACCAGATACAATATTAATATTATTGTTAATTATTTCTTTTGTAAAACTCATAGTTAAATACTCCCCCACTCTGTTATAATTACGAGTACCAACAACAGCAATAGATTTAAGATATAAAGTTAATTCTCCTTTATAAAAGATAAATTTAGGTGCATTTTTAATTTTCTTTAATCTTTTAGGATAAAAGGGATTATTAATATGTAAGATTTTTATATTATTTTTTTTTATATACTCCCATTCTTTATTTATGAATTGATTTAAATAATCTTTTAAACCTAAAAAATATGGCGGTATCTGATTATTAATGATATCAATAATAAATTCTTCATAAGTTTTATATTTACCCATATATTTTTTATAATTAGTCATATTTTTAGCAGAATAAATGAGATATTCATAATACTCCTCTTTTGTAAATATCTCCTTAAAGGCATTTTCATATTTTTTATATATATAATTCAACATAATTCTCCAAAATAATTCTTTTATTGCAATAATCTTTCCTTAAGATAAAATAGGATATATGTTTCAAAAAAACACATATCGTTTCAAATTGAAACATATAGCATTTAAAAACTGAAAAATCTTGACATAGAAATCAATAGTTAATATAATTTATTGTCAAATTTTAGGAGTAGCTGTGAAATTTTTATTTATAATACTAATATCATTTTTAATAATAAGCTGTATTAATATCGAAGATAGTGGTAAAACAAATATCACATCAAATGTTGAAGATTGGAGAAATGAAATTATTTATCAAGTACTAACCGATAGATTTTATGATGGAGACACTTCAAACAACCTAAATGTTGATATTACAAAACCAGGTCACTACCACGGGGGAGATTGGCAAGGCATCATTGACAAAATGGATTACTTAAAAGAACTAGGAATTACAGCAATATGGATTTCTCCTGTTGTTAAAAACTTAGAGGAAGATGCTGGTTTTTACAGTTATCATGGATACTGGACTCAGGATTTTAAAAAAGTAAACCCACATTTTGGTAATATTGCCAAATTGCGTGAAATGGTAAGAGTGGCACATGAAAATGGCATTAAAGTTATATTAGATATTGTTGCAAACCATATTGGTCAATTATTTTATTATGATATCAATGGTAACAACCAACCAGATGATTACTTAATTGGAGGAAATGGCCAAGCTTACGGCTCTAGTAATAACGACTTCCCTTCTCCATTAACAAGAACCAGCGAATGGGATCCAGAATTTGATTCTAGGGGTGTTCAGGCATTTTCTTCTCTTGGAGAAAGCAAAAAAGCAAATATAATTTGGATGAATGTTCCAAGCATAAATAGAATTCCTCCTATGCCTAAAGAATTCCAAAATAAAGATTGGTATAACAGAAAAGGGCGTGTAACAGTATGGCGTTATGAAAATGAAGCATGTAAATTTATAAAGAAAGACCCAAACTGGACAGGTTGGTGGTGGAATGACCTTGAATGCAGAGCCTATATGACTTTACAATCAGAAAAAGGAGATTTCCCTGGTGGATTAAAGGATTTAGATACAACAAGAGATGATGTTAGAAAAGCTTTAACTGATGTTTTTAAATATTGGATTAAAGTTGCAGACTTCGATGGATTCAGAATAGATACAGTTAAGCATGTTGAACATGAATTTTGGAAATATTTTGCAAAAGAAATAAGAGAGTATACTAAAAATATTGGAAAAGAAAAGTTTTTAATGTTTGGAGAAGTTTTTGATGGTAATGATGAATTAGTAGGCTCTTATACTAAAAATCAAGAACTAGATAGTACTTTTTATTTCCCTCAAAAATTCGCTCTTGAGGGAGTTGTAAAACATGGTGCTCAAACAGAGGAATTAAAAAATCTATATGATAGAAGAATGAGTTATTACTGCCATGACAATACTGGTAATTGTGAAGATGTAAAAACTACACATGGAGTTTATCCTACATCATTATTGGTTAATTTTCTGGATAATCATGATGTTGGTAGATGGCTTTGGACACCACCAACAGAAAGTAAAACACCCATGTCAACTTTACATGTGGCTTTAATGTATCAATTAACAATAGATGGAATCCCTTGTATTTACTATGGGACAGAGCAAAATTTTGAAGGAGGAAATGACCCTGCAAACAGAGAAGATATGACTCCAAGCAATTTTGATACAACAAATACTACTTTTAAACTAATACAAATGTTAATAAAACTAAGAAAAGCCTATGAACCATTAAGAAAAGGTAATTTTAAAATAGTTTATTCTTCTACTAATGGAGATGGCATTTTTGCTTTTGAAAGGGTTACTGCTATGGGCAAAAAAGCTCTTGTTGTGCTAAATTTTAGTGAATCTGATGCAACAACGGCAATCACAACAAGTTTATCAGGAAGTTTAAAAAATGTATTTAATGATAAAGACTCTAATGATGATTTTACTGTTTCAAATAATGCAATAAATGTATTTGTACCTAGTAGAGGAGTTAAAATATTAATACCTTCATCAAATATTGTAAATATTCATAATAATTTCATATATAATCCAAATATAGTTAACTAGAGGCAAATATGAATTTTAACCATGCAATAGAAGTTGCAAATAAAGTTTGGTGGGTAGGAAGTAAAATTGAAAATGACCCTTTTCAATGTCATACTTACCTAATAGAAAATGGAAAAAACTCTGTTTTAGTTGACATAGGCTCAAAAATAACATTTCCTGAAACTTTTAAAAAAATAGAGGAGATAATACCATTTTCAAATATAAAATACTTTATTATTCACCATCAAGACCCAGACATTACCGGTTCTTTACCATTCATAGACCAAATAATATACAGAAAAGATGCCTATATTTTAACTCATTGGCGTACAGAAATGCTAATTAAGCATTATGATTTAAAGAATTTAAACTATATGCTTATTGAAAAAATGAAATGGAAGCTTGAATTATCAGACAGAACACTTGAATTCATTTTTACTCCATATGCTCATTTTCCAGGTGCATTTGTAACATTTGACCATAAAACAAAAGTTTTATTTTCATCTGATTTATTTGGTGGCATTACAGATGAATTTTCATTATTTGCAAAAGATGAATCATATTTTGAATCAATGAAACCATTTCATCAACATTATATGCCAAGTAATGATATTCTGCAATATGCAATGAGTGAAATAGAAAGATACCCTGTAGAAATAATATTACCTCAACATGGCTCAATAATAAAAAAAGAATTAATAAATTATATGATTTCAAATTTAAAAACTCTTGATTGTGGACTATACTTATTAACTAAAAAGACAACAGATATAACTAAAATTGTAAAATTAAATCAAATATTAAAAGATATTACTAAAACAATGGTTTTATACAGAGATTTTAAAGATGTTGTAAAGGGCTTATTGTCTATTATTGAATCAGAAATACAAATTAAAAATATAAATTTTTATATAAAAGATACTGATGAAATAATACTTTATTCTATACATAATCAGTACAGAGGTCTTACACTGGAAAACAACAGTATTGATTTAAGAATAATTAAATTATTTAGTTTTGACAGTACAATGGAAAAACCTAATTTATATTTTTGCAAGGAAACAAATAATTATGTTTATCCCATATATTTAGAGAAAAACACCTATCCTACAGCGGTAATAACCATAGATTTGAAATCACTTGAAAATTATGAAATACTTGAAATTATTACAGAACAAATTAAACTTCCATTGCAGGTTGCAATAGAAAGAGAATTAATTTACAGACAAATGGATAAAGAAAGAATCAAGACATACGAACGCTCTATAAGAGATCCCTTGACTAATTTATTTACCCGTATTTATATGACAGATATAATGAGTAATTATTTTTTTCAAAATGATAGAAATGACCTTATAAAAATAGGTGGAATAATACTTGACATAGATCATTTTAAAAATGTAAATGATACATTTGGACATATTCAAGGGGATATCGTTTTAAAAAAAGTTGCCAAAGTTGTTTTAGATTCTGCGAGAAAATCAGATATTCCAATTAGATTTGGAGGAGAAGAATTTATCCTTTTTACTATAGGAACAGATATTAATATTGTAAAATTTGCAGAAAGGCTCAGAAATCAAATTGCAAAAATAAAATTTGATTTTCCAATGGGTAATTATAAGATTACAGCAAGTTTTGGTTGTGCTTTCAGAAATAAAAAAGAAAATATAGATGATTTTATAGCAAGAATTGATAAAGCTCTTTATAAAGCAAAGGAAACAGGAAGAAACAAGGTAGTGTTTGATGAAAATAGCAATTGATTTTGACGGAACAATAGTAGACCATGAATACCCACAAATTGGTGCGACCAAATTATTCGCATTTGAAACATTAAAGCTTCTTCAAAAAGCTGGTCATCAACTTATATTATGGACATTCCGTCATGGAAAACCACTTGATGAGGCCGTTGAATTTTGTAAAAAAAACGGTATTGAATTTTATGCAGTAAATAGTAACTTTAAAAATGAAAATTATGACAATACATTTAGCAGAAAATTAAATGCAGATTTGTTTATTGATGATAGAAATATAGGTGGCTTTCCAGGCTGGGATGTTATATGGGAAATATTAAAACCAAAAAGTAAACTAGACCCTTTAAATGAAAATACCTTTTGGACTCCTTGGAAAGAACAATCTAATGTCAAAATAAAGAAAAAGTTCTTAGGTCTATTTTAATTTGGAAACATAATTGCTTTATGAAAGCTATAACTTTTATGAGGTAAACATGGAAAAATTTGATATTTTTATTAAACAAGGTGCTAAGCAGTATAAGTTTAATGGATATGCTTATGAAAAAAAAGATGGTAAAATTAATTTGGAGATAAATACAATTCCATTTAATAAAAAACTAATAATGCTAAAATCAAAAACTTTATTTAAAATTGCATCTTAAATTTCTGACTTTTATTGACTAATTACTTAAATATACATTAAACTATAAACTAATTCATGATTTTAGGAGAAAATATGAGAGGATCTGTAATTAAAAACATTAATTTATACAAAAGCGGAGAACAGAAAATAGAATGGGTAAAAAGAAATATGCCTGTTTTAAGAAGTATAGAAGAACGATTTATAAAAGAACAACCACTCAAAAATAAAAAAATAGCTATTGCAATACACTTAGAAGCCAAAACAGCTTATTTAGCAAAAGTTTTAAAAGCTGGAGGTGCAGAAGTAAGTATTTCAAGCAGTAATCCCCTTTCAACTCAAGATGATGTTGCGGCAGCTCTTGTAAAATCAGGAATGAGCGTTTATTCTATTCATGGAATAAGTGAAAAAGAATATTTTGAACATCTAAACATGGTACTTGACATAAAACCTGATATAATTATTGATGATGGAGGAGATTTAATACAGTTAGTCCATACAAGTCGCAGGAAATTACTTGAAAATATTATTGGAGGAAGTGAAGAAACAACAACTGGTATCGTAAGGCTAAAATCAATGGAAAAAGAAGGAGTTCTAGAGTTTCCTATGATTTCGGTTAATGATGCCTACAGCAAATATCTTTTTGATAACCGTTATGGTACAGGTCAGTCAGTGTGGGATGGGATAATGAGAACCACTAACCTAATTGTTGCAGGTAAAAATGTTGTCGTTGCGGGATATGGTTGGTGTGGAAGAGGAGTTGCGTTAAAAGCTAGGGGATTAGGGGCAAATGTAATAGTTACAGAAATAGACCCTATTAAAGCAATGGAAGCTGTTATGGATGGTTTTAGAGTAATGAAATCAGTTGAAGCTGCTAAAATCGGGGATTATTTTATAACATTAACAGGAAATTTTAAAATTTTTACTAGTGAACATTTTAAATACATGAAAGATGGAGCAATTTTAGCTAATGCTGGGCATTTTGATGTTGAAATATGGAAACCTGACCTTGAAGAAATGAGTGTTGAAATAAAAGAAATGAGAAAAAACATTACCGGTTATGTTATGCCTGATGGTCGTGTAATTAATCTACTTGCAGAAGGAAGGCTTGTTAATTTAGCATCAGGAGATGGTCATCCCGCTGAAATTATGGATATGAGTTTTGCCTTACAAGCTTTAAGTGCTGAATACCTAGCCCAAAAGGCTAAAGATTTAGATAAAAAACTGTACAATGTCCCTATGGAAATAGATTTTGAAGTTTCTAAAATGAAACTTATGGAATGGGGCGTTGAAATAGATGAACTAACTGATGAGCAAAAAAAATATCTTGATAGTTGGCAATAATTATTATATTTAGGCAAACCAAAGTTTTGCCTAAAACGCTCAACCAAATAAATTTGTTTTCGCTTGATTTTTAAGTCTAAGTCTTAAAAATGTAGTTATTGACTAATATATCATTATTTTTCAAAAAATTTGAGTTCCAAAATTTTTAAAAGATTAAAATCTATTAAAAACTAAAATATCTTGATATTATAATTACTTTTTTGTATCATAAGCAAAACTAAAGGGGGTTAAATGGAAAAAACTAGAAAAATTAAAAAAGTATTAATTGCAAACAGAGGTGAAATTGCTGTTAGAGTTATAAAATCCCTTAAAGAAATGGGAATTTTATCTGTTGCTGTTTATTCCGATGCTGATAAAAATGCAAAATATGTTCAAATGGCTGATGAAGCTTATCATATTGGGGCAAGTCCATCTAATGAATCATATTTAAAAATAGAAAAAATCATTAAAGTAGCAAAAGATTCAAATTCAGATGCAATTCACCCTGGTTATGGTTTTCTTTCAGAAAATGCACATTTTTCAGAAAGACTAAATAAAGAAGGAATTATTTTTATAGGCCCTTCTGCTAAATCAATAAATATGATGGGAGATAAAATTACTGCAAGAAAAACAGTTGAAGCTTATGGAGTACCTACTGTTCCTGGAACAACAGAAGCAATTAAAGATGTTAATGTTGCTATTGAAGTAGCTAAAACAGTAGGTTTTCCAATAATGTTAAAAGCCTCTGCAGGTGGTGGCGGTAAAGGAATGAGAATTGTTCACAATGAAAATGAGTTTGAAAGTGCATTAAATATGACTCAAAGAGAAGCACTATCTTCATTTGGAGATGATACTGTTTATATAGAAAAGTATTTAGAAGAGCCTCATCATATAGAGTTTCAGATTTTAGCAGATAAATACGGAAATGTCATTCATTTGTATGAAAGAGAGTGTTCTATACAAAGAAGACATCAAAAAGTAATAGAAGAAAGTCCATCTCCTTTTATAGATGATGAAATGAGAGTTAAAATGGGGGAAATTGCTAAAAATGCAGCTCTTTCCTGTAATTATGAAGGTGCAGGAACTATAGAATTTTTAGTTGATAAACATAAAAACTTTTATTTCTTAGAAATGAATACAAGATTACAAGTAGAACACCCCATTACAGAAATGGTTGTTGGCATAGATTTAGTAAAAGAACAAATAAAAATCGCGATGGGAGAAAAATTATCTTTAAAACAAAATGAAATAACACAAACAGGTCATGCAATAGAATGCAGAATTTATGCAGAAGATGCAGAAAACAACTTTGCTCCTTCTCCTGGTAAAATAGAATACTTAGAAGAGCCAAAAGGTAAAGGAATTAGAAATGATACCGGAGTTGATTCAGGAAGCGATGTTCCTATTTTTTATGATCCAATGATTTCTAAATTAATTACTTATGATAAAGATAGAGATTCTGCTATTAAAAAAATGATTACAGCACTTAAAAACTATAAAATCGTAGGAATTAAAACAAATATACCATTATTTTTTGAGATTCTAAATCACGATGTATTCTTAACCGGAAATTACGATACTCATTTTTGGGAATTATATAGTTATAAATTCTTTAAAGAAGATAAAGAAGAATTAGAATTACTAAAAGAAATTGCAGCTGCTGTTTTTATGAATAATAGAAAAAAAGATAATACTTTAATTGTAGCAAAGCAAAGTAATTGGAAACTTAATGGTAGAATGGGGAATTAATATGAAATTAAAACTAAAACAAGGAAGAGAATATCAAAATATAGAGCTAAAAAATAAAGGAAATTTATATGAAGTTATAAATAATGATAATATTAATAGTTTTAACCTAGATTTTATCTCCAAAAATGTATTGTTATTTAAAAAAAATAATAAATTTAGACATTTAACATATACAATTAAAAATAATATCATAAAATTATACAGTAATGGCAAAGAGTATTCATTTGATTTTCTAGATGAAAAAGCTATAAGAAGGCTTTCTTCCACAGGAGCCTTAAATGCAGGAGGGCCTGTTGTTATTGATTCTCCTATGCCAGGAAAAATTGTTAAATTACTAAAATCCGTTGGTGATAAAGTAAAAGAAGGTGAAGCAATAATGATTATGGAAGCCATGAAAATGGAAAACGAAATGAAGGCCCCCTACGATGGAGTCATAAATAAAATTTTTGTAAACGAAGGTGATACTTTAGAAAGTGGAGTTGAATTATTTGGTATTGAATAAAATTTGGACAAAAAAAAAGCAGGATTAAAATCCTGCTTTTTTTATAACTTCTAAAATATATTAATTATAAAGGAGTTACATTCTCTGCTTGTGGACCTTTTTTACCATCAACAACATCAAGTGTTACACTTTGGCCTTCAGCTAAAGTTCTACGACCACTTCCGTTAATTGCAGAATAATGAACAAATACATCTGTTCCATTTTCTTGCTCGATAAAACCATACCCTTTCTCTTCATTGAACCACTTTACAGTTCCCTTAACTTGTTCTGACATCTTTTCCTCGTTCTTACGAAATAATAAAACATAAACTTGCTATTACAATGATAAAAATCATTTTTTTTGTAATAACTTAGTACTTTTAACATCTTTACATAAAAAAAGCAAGAAAAAAAAATTATATTTGTATTTTTTTTCTTTTTTAATATTATTTAAGTTAAATTACTAAAAAACAATAGGAGAATATAAACAAAAAAATCACGCTTTAACAATTGTTACTATTCCAATAATAACAAAACCTATCCCCGCAATATAATTCAAGTACTTTTCGTTTATATAATTTGACAATAAAGCTCCAATCAATACCCCTATCGCCGTTGCAACAATAAGTGCCAAAGAAGCTGCAAAAAATACTGTCAATTTGCTAACCTGTTTGTCTGATGCAAACAACATGGTTGATAATTGTGTTTTATCTCCAAGTTCTGCTAAAAATACAGTTATAAAAATTGTAAAAAATATTTTGGCATTCATATTTATTTAATCCTCAAATATATTAAAATTAAAATATACCCTCCTATTATAAGATTTAATAAAATAATATCAAGAAAATTTGCTAATAGTTGTAATTTAATATATAATTATTTGTATCGCATGTAAATTATATTTTTTTTTAGGAGGGAAAATGTATAAGTATTTAATTCTTATATCGTTACTATTTTTAATTTTCTCATGTTCTGAGGCTGATACTCCCAAAGACAGAGAATGTAAAGTGGGGGAAACTCAGGAATGTTATTCCGGTGACACGGCAACCAAGGGTGTTGGAGTATGCAAAGCGGGAACTCAAAGATGATGATTCATTAGGCGATGCATGTGATAACGATGATGACAATGATGGAATAACTGATGATATAGATAATTGCCCGTTTGTTAAGAATGGTGCAGCAGAAGGTGATTCACAGCTTGATACAGATAGTGATGGTTATGGTAATGCATGTGATGCCTGTAATGAAGACCCAGATAAACACGAACTAGGTATTTGTGGTTGCGGAGTTGTAGATATAGACACTGATAATGATGGAGTATATGATTGTAATGACAACTGTGTTTATGTACCAAATGCAAACCAGATAAACGGAGACGGTGATGATTATGGTGAAGCATGTGATTGTGATGATAGCGATAATACCAAATACTGTCCCGAAGTATGTGATGGCACTGATAATAATCATAATGGAATAATTGATGAAGGAGCTTGTGATAATAACTGCCAATTGGAACAACATGACGGGAAAGCATATCTTTTCTGCGAGGAAAAGATAAACTGGCTTGATGCAAAAACTAAATGTAATTCAATGGGTTACAGTTTACTCCAAATAGAAGATGAAAATGAGAGAGACTGGATTAAAACAATACTTGCAAATAAACAAGACAAGTACTTCATTGCTCTTAATGATATTAAAGAAGATGGCTCTTGGAAATGGGCAGATGAAAGTGATTCATATACGGGCTTTATTGAATGGAATACTGGAGAACCAAATGGGCATACAACAGAAAATTGTGTAGATATTTATTCAGGAGACAGAGAAGATGCTTTTGGTAAATACAATGATGACAAATGCTCAAATAAAAGAAAATATATTTGTAAAACTAATACCATTCATATCTATAAATCTTGTAAAAAGATTATTGATGCAGGTAAATCATATGGAGATGGAAATTATCTTATTGATGTTGATGAAAATAGAACTTTAGAACCAATAATAGCTTACTGTGACATGACAACAGATGGTGGTGGATATACATTCTATCCTATCACAGATGGTGTATCTACCGAAAAAAGTGATACTCATAATAGTTGCAAGGCTCTTGGAATGAATATCGTTGTTCCAAGAACAAAAGCACATTTCCATGCTATGTATAATAAATATAAAATTGGTGGTACAGATGGAAATACTATTAACTATTTTAAAGTTGTTCCAGGTATAACTAAAAACTTTAATGGAGACTCTAGAGATACTTATACGATTGGAGTGGTTAATCATCATTATCATTATAATAAATGTGCAATGAATTCAAGTTCACTTGATAAAGAAGACCTTAATAATCATAACGGTCTATCTGTTTGTGCAAAAGATTGGGGTGAATTTAATCATTTAGATAATAATGCTCATGCATCTGGTAAATGGTGGATTAGTGATGTAGTATATACAGAACCAAGTGGTGACTATTCTTATTACTCATGGTTAGATTTTAAAGGACTTGATAATGATGGTAATATAAAGTTTAATGATCTTGAAGGTAGTGAGATTATATCAATAAAAGATTATATCTGTTCCACAAATGACAAATAATAATACAGCAAATTAATAAAAAAGGGGCAATTACTTGCCCCTTATTATTCAAAGATAGTTTTTACAGCCATAAAATGGCGATGGAGAAAATAAAAAAATTACTCTATAACTTCCATATTTTTAGGAACAACAACTAAACCATTTTCAGTAACTAAAAATCTTTTTTTATCCTCTGCTTCATTATAGCCAATCTGGATTCCCGCTTTTATAGTAACATTCTTATCAATAATAGCATTTTTAATTCTAACATCTTTTCCTATTTTTACATCATCAAAAATAATAGAATTTTCTACACTAACACCCTCTTCCATAACAACACCATTAGAAATCAGTACTCTATCAAGATCTTTTGCTTTTATATTACAAGAATTAGAAATAACAGTATTAGAAATATTTAAACTATTTATTATAGATGGAACACCTCTCTTAGAATAACTGTAAATTGGCCAATCAGGCTTATTTAAGTTAAAATTTCCATTTATAATATCCATAGATGAATTAAAATAACTATCTAAGGTACCTACATCCTTCCAATATCCATCACCAACAATATCATTAGTAAATGAATAAGCAAATAAATTTTCATTATTTTCAAGCATAGCAGGAATAATGTTTTTACCAAAATCATGATTACTATCAGTTTTTGCATCTTTTGATAAATACTTAACTAATGCTTTAGTTGAAAAGATATAAATTCCCATACTTGCATAGGAAGTATCCTCTTTTCCAGGTATAGTATTTGGATTATCTGGCTTTTCTTGAAATTCTATTATTTTATTATCTTTATCTGCACCAATAACACCAAAACCTTTAGCTTCTTCTTTAGGAACTTCAAGAGCAGCAATTGTAATATCTGCCTTATTTTCTATATGAGCTTGAAGCATATCTCTATAGTCCATTCTATATAGGTGATCTGCAGAAACAATTAAAACATAATCAGGTTTTCTGACATCAAGTAAATTAATATTTTGATATATTGCATCTGCTGTTCCTTGATACCATTTATCACTAGCTCTTAATTGAGGCGGAACTATAGAAATAAATTCACCAAGTTCTGATGATAAAAAGTTCCAACCATCCATTATGTGTTCTGTTAATGACTGACTTTTATACTGAGTTAAAACATAAACTTTTCTGAAATTTGAATTTATACAATTAGATAATGAAAAATCTACTATTCTATATTGACCACCAAATGGAACTGATGGTTTAGAACGAATTTGAGTTAAAGGAAAGAGCCTGCTTCCATATCCCCCAGCAAGCATAAATGTTAAAACATTATCAGTTCTTAAATTGTGATGCATTTCATCTCCTATAATTAATTAATTAGTTCTTTCACCTTTTCTTTCAATTCTGTTAAATCACTTGATTTAATAACATAAGCATCTGCACTCCAGCTCATAAAATTATCCTTGTAAGAGGAATATGCAGAATTAATAACTACAGGTATTAAATTATTTTTACCTAAAATTTGATTTAATGTTTCAAGCCCATCAATACTTGGCATTCTAATATCAAGTATTACTAAATCAGGTTTAAAACTATCAACTTTTTTCAAGCATTCAAGTCCATCTTCTGCCAGTTCAACATCATAACCTTCTTTTTCAAATGCAAGTTTGTAAAGCAATCTAATATTTGCTTCATCATCAGCAATCAGCAATCTCTTTTTCATGAGTCTCTCCTTTCTTTTAATGTTATTATAAATTCAGTACCCTTATTTTCTTCTGTAATAAAAAAGATATCTCCATTATGATTATTAATAATTTGTTTTACAATACTTAACCCTAAACCAATCCCATTTGATTTAGTTGTAAAAAATGGATTAAAAACTGAATCTAGATTATCTTCTTTTATCCCCGTTCCATGATCTTTTATCCTTATTACAATATTTTTTTCTATTTTATTAACTATTATTTCTATCTTATCACCTTTTTGAGATGCTTGCATAGCATTCTTTATTAAATTAAAAAATACTTGAATAAACTTTTCATAATCATAAGTAATTGCAATCTTAGTATCATCTGTAATAAGAACTATCTCTAATTCCTTTTCTACTTTTTGGTATTCTAATAATTTTATTGCTTCGTTAATTGAATCACATATTGGCCTATAAATAGGCTCATAATTATTAATACGGGCATAATTTAGAACATTATTTAAAATATTTTCTAATCTTTGTGTTTCAGTAACAATTACTTTAATTAGTTCATAATTTTCATCATCTTGACTTAATTTTTCAGATAAAACATTTGCAAATCCACCAATTGAAACCAATGGATTTCTAATTTCATGAGCTATTTCAGATGTAACTTCTCCAATTGCAGCCATTTTTTCAAATTGTAATAGTTTATTATTTACTTCCATCAATTTATTATTTGTTGATTTAGTTTTTGTTATTTCTTGATTTAATTTTTCATGTAATTGAGCCTTATGTATTGCTGATGCAGCTCTATTAGAATATAGTTGCATAAGCTTTAACTTTTCTTTGTCAATTTTTTGATTTGTAATATAATTATCTACAATTAATACACCTATTGGTTTATCATTCATTACCATTGGTATAAAAGTTAAATCATCATTATCTAATAAGTTAGTAATATATAAATCTGGATATAAATTATCTTCTTTTGTCCTTATCACTCTTTGATTGCGAAATAATTCTCTAAAAAAGCTATCATAATTTAAATCAATATAGATTTTATTGACAATAGATTTTACAACTTGGTCTAGATTTTCCCTTTTCGAATGATAATTATCTATAATTTCAATTAGTGAAAAATGCTTATCTTCTATTTCCTGATAAATTCTACCTGCATCTTGTTTATTTGCTGGCCCTATAGCAGAAACACCCTTCAAAAAACCCGAATTATCAACAAGTAATAAAAATGCTCTATTATAACTAAATCCATCTCCTGCAGTTGATGTTACTAAAATAGTATCAATTATTAAATCTAAATTAATCGTTGATTGTAAAAACTTATCAAATTCTAATAATTTTTTAAATTTCTGAAGTTCCTCATGTAAAACAATTTCAATTTCTTTTTCATAAGTGATATCCTCTATTATTGCAATAATAATTTTATTCTCTCTATATTTAACAGCTTTCATTGTATATCTCAGATTAACTTCTTTTTTCCACTTTGTTTTATAAAAGAAAGTTCCTGAAATCATATTTTCAGTACTTATAGCTTCTTGTATTTTATTGTTTAGCCCCAAGGTCTTAAAAGGATAGTAATTTAACATATTTATTTTTTTTGTTTCTTTTTCAGAATTAGACCCTAGTATATTTAAAAGGTTTTTGTTTACATCTATTATATTACCTCTATCATTAAAAATAAGTACCCCTAAAGGTGAATTATCAAATAATAAATTATAACTTTCTATCCTTTCCTTTAGTAATTTTTTATCATTTTCTAATTTTTCAACTAAAATTAATAATGTTTCATATTCCATAGACTTATTATCTAACATATTCCTCCTATACTTCATGATAATTTCCATTACCCTATTTGTCAAATCCTTTTTACATAAAAGTAAAAATATTGTAAAAAATAAGTTACTATATCAACATAACAATAAAATTAGATAGTAGATTTAGTAAAATTCCTAATAAATTCTAAAACCGATATTAATAAAATTATGCAGTTAACAAGTTTATCAGAAAATGAAATAAATAAAATTAGAGAAAAATAAATTTATACTGAATCGTTACAAAAATAATAGATATAATATAATTTTAAAAAATCTAAATTACAAATTACAATTAAATGTCATAGCATATTGACTTTTTTAAGTATTTAATAGATAATAAAGTATCTTTTGAGGAGGATTATGCCTAAGTTATCAGTAGTTATTGTTTTATTTTCCATATTTTTAATTAGCTCATGTGCTCAAACAAGAGATTATATTGAAAACTGTGAAAATACAGAATGTTCTGAAAACGCATTGTGTGAGATGGTTGATGACATTCCAATTTGTAGTTGTAAAGATGGTTTTGAAGGTAACGGCATTATATGTACTAAAAAAGAAACTTTTTTATGGAAACAAACAATAGGTGGAAAAAACTTTGAATATGGATATATTATAATTCCTGATAAAAACAATAATATTTATATAGCAGGTTCTTTTAAAGGAGATGTTGATTTTGATTCAGGTAATGGAATTGATATACACTCTAGTGGTCATATTTGTAAAAAAGAAACAACACAATGTCAAGAAACTTGTACTATGAATCAAGAATGTAATTATAAAACACTTACATGCGAATGCATAAAGGGGTTCCATAAAGAAACAATTACAGATGGGGAGGGAAATGATATAGAAAAATGTATAGAAGATATATGTGATGAAGCTTGTAATCCCAAAAAAAATGAAATATGTGCTAATAATAAATGTATATGTGTAAATGGTTATCACCAAAACAGTGATTTAAATTGTGTTTTAAACTTTGAATGTTCAACTCCTTGCAGAGAAGACGAAATTTGTAATAATGGAGTATGTGAATGTAAAAATGGATATTATAAAACTTATTTAGACAATTCTTTTTTAACTAAAATTAAATATGATGGTACATATTTATGGACAAAGACTGTTTTTAGTTTAAATAATAATAAAATAGTAGACTTAGAATTAAAAGACAACTTTTTGTATTTGCTAGGAACATATAAAGGAGACATTGACTTTGATCCAAGTGATGGATTAGATATTAAGCAAGGCGATATAGATAAAGATAAAACATTTTTATTAAAATTAACAGATACGGGTTCTTATATAAAAACAACTATTCTAGAAACAAACTCTCCTACTTCAATTACAATTAATGACAAAGATTCATTATATGTAACAGGAAGCTTTAATGGAAGAGTAAACTTTAATTTTGATTATACTGGAAATGTGTTTACTAGTGTAAATAATTCAAGTGACATATTTATTAGTAAATTTAAAACCGATATGTCATATTTATGGACTAAAACTATTGGCTCTGATGATTGGGATGGAGCAGAATCAATTGCAGTTAACTCTAGAGGTGATATTTACATTGTAGGAGGATTTAACAATACTGTTGATTTTAATCCAACAGATGGCATTGATGAACATACAAGTAATGGAAATACTGATATTTTTATAACAAAATTTAATTCTTCAGGAATTTATCAATGGACTAAAACATTAGGAAGTACAAATTACGATATGGTTGAAGATATTATTATTGACAGTGAAGATAATATATTAATTGTTGGTTCATTTAGTGATAGTTTAGCCATTACAGAAACAGAAGCTTATGAAAGCAATGGTCTTGCAGATATTTTTGTTAGCAAACTAGACGAAAATGGTAATTTTTTATGGACTAAAATCTTTGGAGGACCTCAATGGGAAACAGGGGGATCTATTGCTGTTGATAATTTAGATAATGTATATGTAATAGGTAACTTTATGGAGTCTATTAAGTTTGATGATGAAATAGAAAGAGTTAGTTTAGGGGGCTATGATATTTTTATAGCAAAACTAGATAAAAATGGTAAGTACCTACAAGGAAGAACTATAGGAGGAAATGATGATGAAATCGGAGAAGCGATAAATATAGATAATAGTGACAATATTCTACTTACAGGCTATTTTACAGATAACATAATCCTTGAATCGACAACAGAGTCCTTTACAAGTAAAGGAGGAACTGATATATTTATCTTTAAAATCAAGTAGTTAATTTCATATTATAATTCACTCCATTTAGTACAATCTTTTCTTAAAAATAAATTCTATACATTTAATTTGATACAATAAAAACAAAAACAACTTGATTTATCTCATTATTAATGATAAATACTCTTATTTACTTGGAGAATATATGGAAGCTTGGCTAACAGAGACTTTTACACACTACGCCTATCAACCTTACATGGTTTATGGTCTTATTGTATTATTAATGACTGCTAGTAGTTTTGGTTTACCAGTTCCTGAAGAATTTACCTTAGTAACAGTAGGTTTTATTGCATACACTGCTCGATTCCCAGAAACCTACCCTCCTCCAACTCCTGATGCAGTTGGAATAAATATGTATGTTCTTGCAATCGTAAGCTTAATCGCAGTATTATCTAGTGATATACTTGTTTATAGTATTGGCCGATTCTTTGGTCAGAAACTAATGGATAGTAATTTTTTTAAAAAGAAAGTAAAACAAGAAAAATTCGATAAAATTAACCTTTTATTTCAAAAATACAGTGGTTTTGCCATTTTTGGATTTAGATTTATGCCAGGAATTAGGTTTCCTGGACATTTAACTTGCGGAATGACAAAAGTACCATTAAAAAAATTCTTATCTATAGATGGTTTAGCTGCAACAATTTCTGTTCCTACTCAAGTATTAATTGTTGCTATTTATGGAAAAGTCATTATTTCTGTAATTAGTAAATATAAATATGCATTTTGGGGAACATTATTCACATTATTTTTAATATTTGTATTTTACAAATATTACCAACACAAAAAAAGCATATCAGAAAATCCTAACCAATCTCAAAGTATAGAAAAACCTAACTTAAAAGGAGAAAGTGAAATATAAAATCATAGTTCTATTTTTAATAACATTAAAGCTCTTTTCATTTCCTGAATTAATGAAAAAATCACAAAACTTTAAACATTTAAATTTAAAAATCAAAGTAATTAATGGAACAGAAAACTTACCAATTACTGCTCCCTTATATGCTTCATTATCAGCAATAACCAATAATTTCATAATCAAATCATTTAAGCCCGAATTAACTAAATCTCCCCTAGAGTTTAAAAATGTTAAAATATATCCTAGTGCAGAATTCTATGAACTAGCAATTTCTTATAAGGGTGTTAATTACTTTAAAAAGTTTAAACAATCAGAATTAGAAACCTTAAATAAAATAAATTTTAAAGTTTATGAACAAGGTAATATTAAGGATAATATAGAAATAGAAAAATTTGATTATATTATTGAGGTAGATGAAAAAAATAAAGTTATTAGGCTCACAGAAGATTTGGTTATTAATAATAAAGGTAACTTTACATATTCTCCTCTTCTACCTCAAAAAGATGCAGGTATTAAAATACCTATATCAACCAATACTAATAAAATAAACCCACTTTTTAATATTTCAAAAAACAACTATTCCATATTTGATAATTATATACTATTAAAAGTCTTTTTAAAGCCTGGTAGAAATTACTTTACATTTAATTATTTTTTACACCCCAAAGAATTTCCATATCTCATTAGATTTAAAACAATGAATAATGTAAAAGAAACTAGAGTTATTGTTCCGGATGCAAGAAATAAAATTGTTTCTAATTTAATATCAAAATTTTCCATTAGAGAAACCAAAGAGGGAGCAATTAAGATAGGAATAAAAAAAGATATTAAATTCAAAAAAGATTTAAAATTTAAAATAATGGGGAAACCTAATTTCAAAAAGGGTATTATTTCATCAACAAGAACAGGTTTTATAAAAATTAAAAAGTTTGATTACATACTTGGATACGGAGGATTAATATTCTTAGTTTTTATGATAATTTATATTCTCATTTTCATAAAACCATCAAAAAAACCTAATTTTTAATAAATTCACATTCTGTTTGCAAAAATATAATAATATATGCTATATAAAATCTATGGAAAAGGGTTTTGACATATATAACAAGCTAGCATTTACTTTTACAATGATAAGTATCATTGTAGTTGGTTTGATTATTAAAAATAGTACCGATATATACAATTGGTATAGACTTTTAAATGTTGAAGCTATTTTAATTACAATTTGGGGTATTTCAACTTTAGAAATAATCTCTAAAATATACTTTAAAACTAACTTAAGAGATTATATTAATTTTATAGTTATGATAGTAGCCATAATACTACTATATACAAACAAGGAGCTACTTGCTAATCAACCTAATATAATAAACTTAAAATATATAGCTATAAAATTTGGAGTTATTGGCTCAACTTTCTACATACTCCCCTTTTTGTTATATGGATATAATAAAAATATAAAATCAATAATAAAAATACTTACTTTATTTTCTACAATATTTGTTTATTCCCACATTTTTACAGATAGATATAAAATTTCAACAGCAGGTTTTATAATTACAGCTATATTTTTAGTTATAATGTTTATATTTTCAATTAAAGAAAATGAAGAAAATAAAAAAAATAAAAAATTAAATAACAAGGCTTAATATGAAACTAATAAAAAATATTTCTCAACTTTTACATTTTGATGAAACACAAGAAAATGATGTTCTTGAAGATGCTTACTTAGTAATAAAAGATGATAAAGTCTTTGAATATGGTAAAATGATTAATTTACCTAAAAATGACTTTACCGAGATATTAAATATCGAGAACAGAATTCTAACACCAGGTTTTATTGATAGCCATACTCATTTAATTTTTGCAGGGAATCGCTCTGATGAATTTGAAATGCGAGCAAATGGTGCAACTTACGAAGAAATAATGCAAGCAGGCGGTGGAATAAACAACACTGTTACTTCAACTAGACAAACACCGTTTGCAAAGTTATTAGAATCAGGAAAACAGCGTTTGGACAAGGCTCTTTCTTATGGAACAACAACTTTAGAAATAAAATCAGGTTATGGATTGGATATTGATACTGAAATAAAAATTTTAGAAGTAATAAAACAATTAAAATCATTTACAAATCAAAAAATCTCTTCAACTTACTTAGGAGCTCATATTGTTCCTAAAGAATATAAAGAAAATAGAAATGATTATATAAATCTAATCAAAAACAAGATGCTTCCTTTGATAAAAAAAAGAAAATTAGCTAATAATATTGATATTTTCATTGAAAATGGAGCATATTCTATAGAAGAAGCAGAAGAAATTATAAGAGAATCAATAAAATATGAGTATAATATTAAATTACATACAGAACAACTTTCTAATCAAGGTGGCACCCAATTAGGAGTTAAATATAATGCATTGTCTGTAGACCACTTAGAATATGTAAATGATAACGATATTCAAATATTAAAAAACTCTAATACAGTCGCAACACTTTTACCTATAGCAGTATTATTTTTAAATAAAGATAATTATGTAAATGCGAATAAACTTCTAAAAAACGGTGTTCGTGTTGCTTTAGCAACTGATTTCAATCCAGGTAGTGCTAATTCATTGAATATGAATTTAGTTATTTCATTAGCCGTTTTAAAATCTAAAATGACAGTATTAGATGCCATAAAAGGAGTTACATTAAACGGAGCTTATGCACTAGGGATGCAAGGTCAAATAGGTTCTTTACAAATAGGAAAACAAGCAGATTTAGTTATTCATGATACAGATAATTATAAAAATTTAGCCTATAATATGGGAGATTCTTTAGTTAGGGCAGTTTTTATTAATGGACAAAAACGATGTTTTAGAAAATAGGAGTTATTTTATGGTTTTAACAAAGTTAAATGATTTAGTAGAAATAGCAAAAAACAAGAAAAAAGTTAAAATTGCTGTTGCAGCAGCAGAAGATAAGAATGTTCTTGAAGCAGTGAAAAACGCTTATGAAAAAGAATTAATAGAACCTATTCTCATAGGTAATAAAGAAAAAATACTAGAAATATCTAAAAACATCAATTTTGACATTAAAAATGATAGTATAATAGATGAATGCAATCCTATTTTATCATCTAAAAAGGCAGTTGAACTAATAAAAAATAAAAAAGCTGATGTCTTAATGAAGGGCTTAGTTCAAACAGCTGACTTTTTACGAGAAGTACTACACAATGAAACCGGAATAAGAAAAAACGGTGTACTTAGTCATATTGGTATTTTCGAAACACCGTTTTATCATAAATTAATAGGAGTTACTGATGCTGCGTTAAATATAGCTCCTAATATAAAAGAGAAAATCGAAATTATAAAAAATGGAGTAGAGTTATTCAATAAATTAGATTACAAACTACCTAAAATAGCTATAATAGGAGCTGTTGAAGTTGTAAATCCAAAAATGCAAACAACAATTGATGCAGCAATGCTTACCATGATGAACAAAAGAAATCAAATTAAAAACTGCATAATTGATGGGCCACTTGCTCTAGATAATGCTGTAAGTAAAGAGGCTGCCGCACATAAAGGTATAGCAAGTGAGGTGGCAGGAGACACTGATTTAATTGTAGCACCTTATATAGAGGTGGGAAATGTTCTTTATAAATCCATGAATTTTATTGGTGGAGCAAAAGTTGCTGCTGTTTTAATGGGAGCAAAAGTTCCTATTGTTTTAACATCTAGAGCAGATAGTGAAGAAAGTAAATTTTATTCTATCGCATTAGCATCAGCAATGGATTAATATTTTATTTTAATGAGGAAAAATGAATTTTAAACTGTTACTAAAATACCCTACACTAGAGATTATGGACCTACTTGAGTATAAAGACATGACAGTAAGAGAAATAAAAGAAAAACTTAATGATGTTCCTAAAGCAACTTTATACAGACATATCAAAAAAATGTATGAAAATAAACTCATTAGAGTATCCAAAACTAAAATGGTGAATGGTTTAAAACAGCATACTTATACTCTTCACAAAGATGCAATTATCACAGAAGAAGATTTTAAAAATATTTCTGGTGAAGAGAGAACCAAAGTTTATCTTACAAATTTTATGAGCTTTATTAAATCACTTATAAAAATATTCAGAAAAAATACATTAGAAGGAAACTTTAGTGTAACATTTATAAAATTCAAAATGCATGTTACAAAAGAAGAAAGTAAGGAAATGTACAGAAGAGTAAAAGAAGTTCTTGACGATTACACAAAAAATGAACCAAGAGAAGACAGAAATTTTGAAGAAATTGCATTAATTCATCAAGATATTGAAAAATAACAAGGATACAATGAAAAAAATATTAGTAATAAATCCAGGTTCATCTTCAACCAAAATAGCAGTATTTCATAATTTAACATCAAAATATTTAAAGAACATAAAACATTCACTAAAAGAGATATCTAAATTTAAATCTATTGCAGAACAATTCGAATTTAGAAAAAATCTCATACTTAGCTTATTAAAACAAGAAAATATTCCGATAAATGATTTTGATGCGATTATAGGGCGAGGAGGATTTATAAAACCTGTAAAATCTGGCATAATTCAAACAGATGAAAATATGATTAAAACCCTTAATAGGGGAAATCTTGGAGAACATGCATCTAATCTAGGAGGAATGCTAGCTCATAATATTGCTAAACTAGGAAATAAAAAAATTAAATCATTTATACTTGATCCAGTTGTAGTAGATGAAATGGAAAACTTGGCTAGATACTCAGGAATACCAGAGATATCTAGATTGAGTATATTTCATGCATTAAATCAAAAAGCCGTAATAAGAAGGTATGCTAAAGAAAGAGGAAAAAACATTAATGAATTAAATATTATTGTTGCTCATATTGGGGGCGGTACTTCACTTGGAGCTCATAAAAAAGGGCAAGCAATTGATGTAAACAATGGTCTAGACGGAGAGGGTCCATTTTCAACAGATAGAAGTGGTGGTGTACCTATTGGCCAGTTAAGGCAATTATGTTTTTCAGGAAAATATACACATGAAGAAATTAAACTTAAAATAAAAGGCAAAGGTGGATTAATTGCTTATTTAGGAACCACTGATGGCTTAGAGATAGAGAAAAAAATAAATAATGGAGACAAGAAAGCCAAAGAAGTATATGAAGCAATGGCCTATCAAGTTTCAAAAGAAATAGGAGCACTATCTACAGTTTTAAAAGGCAAGGTTGATGCAATTATTTTAACAGGGGGCTTTGCATACAGTGATTTATTTATTTCTTGGATAAAAGAAAGAATTGGATTTATTTCAGAAATTATAGTATATCCAGGTGAAGATGAAATGAAGGCATTAGCAGAAGGTGCATACTACGCACTTAATGGAGAGATGGATATAAATAAATACTAAAATAGATTCAGATTCAATCTGATTTATTTTTTATAAGGAGAAAAGATGAGTAAAAAAAGAAAAGTAATTAACATGATGCAGGAATTTTCCCTGCCATTAATTCTAGGTGTTATAATTTCCCTGATTTGGGCAAATCTAGGGCACCATAGTTATCATGAGTTTCTACACTATCAACCTTTTGGTATAAAATATCTTAGCTTTCATTTTATTTTTAATGATATATTTATGGTTTTCTTTTTTGGTATTGCGGCAGTAGAAATAACTCAATCAGTACTTCCAGGGGGTGATTTAAATCCAATGAGTAAAGCTGTTAATCCTTTAATGGCAACAGCAGGAGGAGTTTTAGGACCTATAGGAGTATTCTTTCTTCTAAATGCAGTAATAGGTAATCCGGCTTGGCATAACGGCTGGGGAATTCCAACAGCAACAGATATTGCACTTGCATGGCTTGCCGCAAGAATGGTTTTTGGGGCAAAACATCCAGCAGTATCATTTTTATTACTTTTGGCAATAGCTGATGATGCAATTGGTCTTGTAATCATTGCAATATTCTATCCAACTCCTGGGCAACCTGTTTTACCTATTTATCTAGGTATAACAGCTATTGGAATGCTGATAGCATTTATTCTAAGAAAAAAGGGTATAAAAAACTTTTGGCCTTATCTGATTTTTGGAGGAGGAATTGCTTGGGCTGGATTATTTAAAGCAGGGATACACCCAGCTCTTGCACTTGTATTTATTGTTCCTTTTATGCCCGCTGCACCTCCTACAGAAGGTGGAGAAGGTCATCTTATGGAAGAAATTGAAGGTGAACACAATACAATTACTGATTTTGAGCATGCCTTTAAACTATTTGTAGATATTGGACTATTAGGATTTGGTCTATCAAATTCAGGTGTATTAATTGGAAAAATAGAAAATTTAACAATAATTATCCTTGCATCATTAATTATAGGTAAAACTTTAGGAGTATTTATATTTTCAAATATTGCCTCAAAACTATTTAAGGCTCCATTACCAACGGGAATGAATCAAAGGTCATTAATTGTTGCTGGTGTTGTAGCTTCACTTGGTTTAACAGTTGCATTATTTGTTTCAGGTCAGGCATTTCCTGCAGGCTCAATTCAATCTGCAGCTAAAATGGGTGCATTATTATCTGTTTTAGGTGGAGTACTTGCTGTCATTCTTGGTAAAATTCTAAAAATAGAAAAAAAGAATTAAAGCTTCATATTTCTTGACAAATATACTAATAAAGAATAGGCTTAATACAAATAAAAAAGCTTAGTAAAGAAAGAGTAGATAATTCTTTATAGTCGTTTAGCCTTAAAGTCTAAACTCTGATCGTTCAACCAAAATACAATTTTGTTTTCACTTGAAAATTTAATCGTTAAAACAGTTTAAATTTTATTGTTCTATGATTTTTTCTTCTAAATAACCAGAAATATCTTTAATAAACATAGGAAATCTTGTATCAAACTCTAGGTTTTCTTTAGTAGGGTCAATATATTGTAATACTATTCTATTTGGATTATCTAAAATAAAAACAACAATAAACCCTTCTCCTTTAGAGAATCTTGGTCTTGTAATAGAACCAGTATTTAAAAATAGGGTAGCATCATTATCATGATTTGCAATTTTGTATCTGCCAAAAAGATGTGTTGTTGCAGACAATCCTAAATCCACCTTTTGCATCACTACATCAAATTCATCTTTTTTTAAATATTGATACCACCTTCCACTCATACTATGACCACCAACGATTACTAAGTCATTTTTAGTTTTATTTATTGATTTTAGAGTGTTTATTAAGTAATCTCTGCTATTTTGTGGCCATGCAATATCAGCATCAGATGGAGTGTCAGGAAAATGAAATTGAATTAAATGCACAGTAACATCAACTATTTTTAATTTTGAATAATACTCAACACCATTCTCTCTTAAATTGGTATTTTTTTTATTACTAAAATTCAAAAATTCTAAAAACTTCTTTCCTGCTCCCCAATCTCCTTGACCACTTCCATAATATTCATTTTCCCCATCAGCAATATTAGGATAAAAATTCTCAAACCAAAATTTGTTAGTCTCTAAAAAGTTTAAAAACTGATTAGGCCAATTGATTTTAACATGGTCACCAAGCCCAATAATAAATTTAATACCAATCTCATTACTCCAATCAACCATATTTTTAAATCTTTTATCCTCAGTCGAATCTCCCTTATTGTCACTCATAATTATAAATTTACCTACTGATAATTCATTTAATTCATCTATTGATTTAAAATTATGATTAATATAATCCACACATTTATTTTTAATACAAAAATTATACTCATTACAATCTGTATTAACTTCACAGTTATTAGATAAAGGTGGAGTTTCTTTATTAACTTGACTAGAGCTACAACTTATAATAAAAAATAAAAAAAATAGGAAAAGATGCTTCATTATTTAACTGATTTTAACTTAATGATTAAAGTATTCCCCTTTTTAGTTACAGAAGACTTTATTAGAATACCTGTTTTAACATCATAGTAACTAATTCCAGTTCTGATGCCTAGTTTCCATTTAACCCCAAAACATTTGTATGATTTACCATGAACTTTAACAGTTTTTTCTCCACCATTTTTAACTTTTAGCTTATCAAGTTTTCCTCTTTCTACATTCATAACAGTTAAAGTTTTATAGGAAGATGTTAAATCAGCTCTCATTTTTTTAGATTGAACAAAATTTAAATTTAATCCAGTAAAAGCTCCAACAGCAAACTCTTTATTTTTTCTTAAATCATTAACAGTAAATTTTCCATTTTTAAATTTAGCAAAATATTCAAATTTACTACCATCATCATTAGTTTTTCCAGATGAATACATTAGTCCTTCTTTATTTAGAAACATACTAACTTTTGTGCTGTAATCATAGGTAAATACTAAATAAGCTCTGATGTGAAATTTATTTTTAATTTTCACAATAGTTCTATATTTTTCTTTTTGGTCACCATTAATGATTCTAATATTTACGGAACCAATTTTATCACCATCATAGTGATTTGTATAATTTAAAGTTTTACCTCTTAAAGCGGCATAAGGATCTTCTCCTAAATTTGCAAATAAACTTGTTGATAATAAAACGAAAAAAGTAATTAAGAAAAAACGCTTCATTTTGCCCCCAAATTAATCATTATAAAAAAAAATTTGATATTAAAAACCAAATTCTGCAAGTAAATCATTTACATCATCTTGGCCAACAGTTTCAGAATTATCACTAAAAGCATCTTTTAGCTTTTCTTCTGATGGTTTTACTATTTCTTTATCATCAAGAGATGTTTTTTCAACATTTTTAAAACTTCCACCAAATTTTTCAACAAAATGAACGAGTCTACCCTCTACATTTTCAACTAATGCAATAACTTTTTTAAGGGTTTGCCCTACTCTATCTTGAAACTCTTGAGCAGTCATAATTTCCATCAACTTCATATTTGAATTCTGCATTCCCTTTTCTAATTCAGCTAATAATCTTCTTATTTCAATTTTGGCATTATTGTCATTAAGTAAAGGTAAATATCCTTTTAATGCCTGAACATCTTTAAACTGTTTATTATTTTCATTCATTAATTCTTCTGATAAATCCAATGTTGAATTTGCCGATGCTTCAGTAAGCTTAATTACTGACTCTAGCCTATTTGTAGCCTGAGATACTTCTCCATCTGAGAGCATTTCCAATTCAGGTTGAACATCAGAAACAAAACTTGTTATATCATTATGTAGTTCTCTTGTTAACTTACCAATTTCTTGAAATATTTCAGATTCAACAACTTTAATATCGGAGTTTTCAGATATTCTTGCTAATGAAGAATTAACATTATCAATATCACCTCTTTGCAAAGCTTCTAGTATATCCTTAAATTCAGATAACATATAACCACTAATTTCATTATAAAAACTTTCAAATTTTTCATTTAACATATTATTAAATTTTCCTGATATGTCTTTTAGTTCTACCATCTTACCTCCTAACTTATATCACAGATACAATTTACTTGATCTCTACCATTCTCTTTAGAATAATATAGTGCTTTGTCTGAAAAATCAATTATTTTCTGTTTATTTTCCGCAAAATCGGGAAAAATCGCAAATCCCATAGAAATTGTTACATTAAATTCAGTTTGATTAGATGTAAATTCTAAGGATTTTATTTCCTCTCTAATTCTATTTGCTAAAACATAAACCTCTTCTTTAGTTGTTTCTTCAATAATAAGAATAAATTCTTCACCACCATACCTTGCTACCAAATCAACATCTCTAATATCTTTCTTTAGCACTTTAGAAACTTGTCTTAAGACTTCATCACCCATTGGATGACCATAAGTATCATTAACTAATTTAAAATGGTCTATATCTGATAATATCACAGCAATTTTCTTATTATATCTTTTAGCTCTTGCCAAATACTCAGTTAATTTTTCTTGAAAGGTTCTGTGATTTACTAAACCCGTTAACCCATCAGTTGTTGCCATTTCTTCCATTTGTTTAAAGATTTTAGCATTTAAAAATGCAATATCAAACATATTAAACATTAATTTTAAATCATTTACAGTTTCTTTATTATAAATACCCATAGTTCTTGATAACAATGTAATTGTACCAATAGCCTTATTTTGTTCTTGTATTGGATAAACCAACAAAGATTGATATTCACTAAAATTATCTTGATCACCAAACAAAATATTTTTTTGGTAATCAAATTTATAACTACCTGGGAGAGGATAATTTGATTCAAATGCTAAATTGATAATAGAATTTTTACTATCAATAAATGAATTTTCAGACATAGAGATATTTTTATTATCAGAATTAACCAACTTTATAAATTGAGCATTATCTTTATATTCAGTAAATATCAATGTATCAAAAGAAGGATATTTTCTTAGGCTTTCAATAAAAGCATTTAAGATATCCTTAGGAGTTATTAATTGATTAAATTTTTCAGACAAGCTAAGTAAATCTCTTTTGTAATCTTTTAGAATAATCTGTTTTTTTAAATCGTTAAACATGTATAAAAAGCTATTAATATTATTCTGTATTTCTCTATCTAATGTTTCAAAATCATAAAAAATATATATTAAGTATCTTTTGTACTGATATACAAAAACTTTTATTTCAGAATCAAGTCTATGGATAATATTATTTTTTAATAATTTATCATTTGTTGACAAATTAATTGTTTCAAATTGCGATAATGCAGTAAAGATACTATCATTTCTATCAACAATATTTCTAACATAAGAGAAGTTTTCAATAGAATCCAACTTTAATAATTTAAAAAAGTCATCATACCCCTCATAAATCACTAAACTAGAGATTTTATAGTCTTTCTTTATTAAGTAGATATAATCATTTACAAAATTTTTAAACTTTATATAATTTAATTCCTCATCACCTGATTTATGGACATTACTACTTTTTTCTTGAATATCGTTATTGTTTTTAGATTTTCCAATAAAAGGTACTAATAAAAATAATGAAGCCATTACGCCCATTCCTAAATAAATATTTAATTGATAAAGATTAATTGATAATATTGCAATAAAAAATATAATTCCATAAAAAGCTGAAATTTTTTCCATTATTACTAAATAAGAAACAACAGACAAAAATATTAAACCAAATATTACAACTTCCATAAATACCCATTACTCTTCAAAAATGTAAATTCTCTCATTTTCTTTAATATAACCCATCTCCTTATGAATCACCATTATCTGATAATACTCATTTTCTTTAAAAAGTTCAATTTTTCTTTTCAATTTGGAATATTCTTGTAATATCTTTTCATATTTTACTTTTGACTTTACAACAAATCCTTCTAGTTTATCATTTTGTTTTATTCCCTTATTAGAAAATATTAAGAAAACAAAAGAAATAACAATCAAAATATTTAAAAAGTAAAATATAATTCTAAATGGGTTTAAAATTTGTGTCAAAAGAATTCCTAAACAAAAAAACATATTATTCTATATTTTTTATATGATAGAAGTCAAAAACTTGATTATTTTTTTATTTTAGCTATGGAATTTCCAAGTTTTATCTTTAAGCCTACTTTAATATCCGAAAACTCTACTTTATCATCTTCAAAAATCAATACAACTGTTGACCCTAAATTAAAAATGCCTAATTCATCAACTTTATTAAACTCTAATTCTGTAACATCAATTTTTTTAGGTTTTTGTAATAATTTATTAGTTTTAAAATCATCAAAAGATAAAGAAATAGAACCAACATTTGTTGCCCCCACCATAATAACAGCATAATTTCCAAGATTCTCATCTTTAAAATAAAAAACAACTCTTTCATTTATGGAAAATAACTCACTTATATTATCAGTAGACAGTTTATTTACCGGAAAGAGCTTACCTTTTATGTAGTTATAAGACATAAGCTTACCTGCATAAGGCATGTGTACTCTATGATAATCTTGAGGACTTAAATATACAGTTAAAAATTTCCCATTTTTAAATATTTTTGATTTTTCATTATCTTTTAAAAAAGAAGAAAGAGTAAAATACTTTCCTTTTACTTGGAGTAATTTTCCGTTCTTAATTTCCCCAAATTGTGAAATTTCTCCATCTGCAGGTGAAACAATAATACTTTTATCATCACTGAAAGGTCTTGTATTTTTTCTTAATTTTCTAGTAAAAAAATCATTTAATGATTCATATGCAGTAATAGGTTGCTCTAGTTCTCTAAGATTAATTTTATAAAAATCTGCAAATTTTCTAATAATCAATTGATTAATAGGCTTAGGAAATTTAACTGATGCCAGTTGCCCAAAAGTCCAACTAAGCTGATTTTTAGGTAAAACCTTTAATGCTGATAATAACATTTTTTCTTTTATTTTATTCATATTAAACTCCTATAAAACGAGGTATTATATAATATGTTTTATAGTTAATCAAATATTTTATTTTTATGTAATTTTATCTATTTTAATTACAATTTACATATAATAAACTTATAAATTGAATTTTTTATAATTTCTAGCGTCTAAGTAGATTTAATAGGAGATAAAAACATGAAAACAATTAAATCATCATTATTTATATTATTTACATTAGTAATATTAACATCATGTAGTGGCCCAAAAAAACTTGCAAAAGGAATGATGCCTAAAGGAGTCGTTTGCGACTCTTATCAACATTGTGAAGTAGAAGACCCATTTGATGCAAATATTAATGTTATGAAACAATGCTTTAAATCCCCATCCCCCAAAGCAATAAGAAACTATGACGGACACTCCATTATAGTGAGAGGAATTAGCCCCGACAGAGACTTATTAAATACTTCTTTAAGATACACATCTGCAACAGTAATTGCCAAATACTTTGATATACTAGCAAATATTTACTACAAAAAACACAATAAGGACATAAAAAAGTATTTAAAACAATTTGTATTCTACAAAGAAGAAAACACTAAAAAAGACAAAGAAGTAATAAAAAAAATACTAACACAATCAGATTTAAGTAACTTGCAAACACTTGGTAATCTTAATTTATCAGATGGGCGATTTATAAGTTGTAAATACTTTAATGTCAATTCATATATTGAAAGAAGATTCATTAAAATTATGCCTAAATCATTTAAAACAAACCTTCCTGAATTGCTTAAAGAAACTGATAAGGAATTTAATAAATACATGAAAAGAAATTTTGCATCCAAAGAAAAACCAATAGATATAGGGGATATGTTTGTACAAAAGTACTATAAACCTACCAAAAAACAAGTAGAAGAGGCAAGCAAAAGGTTGCAAGAGGAAAAACCTCTAGTTATTTCTTTTTGTAAACAAGCTATTTTAGCAAATGAAAGACTAACAAGTTGCACCTTACCAGAGAAAACAGAATTAACACTAGTTGATTTAATTGAATTATCATACCTGCCTTTAATGACAACCATAGACTTACGAGGTAGTAATATTAAAAATTTATCATATTTAGCATATATAAAAAATTTAAAAAAAATATATATAATGCCAGAACAAAAAAATGAAGATGAAATTGATGTATTGAAAATGACTCTACCTAACATTGAAATCATTATTTATGGAGAAAAGGAGCTAAAAAGAAAAGATGAGCTTAATACCAAAATAGAAGCAGCAATGGAAACAATTAAAAAATTAGAAAAAAAGAAAAGAAGAACAAGAAACAGGAAAAAGAAGAAAAGATACCAAAAAGAAATTGATACATGGCAAGGAAGAATAGACAGAGCCCAACCTGAGTTAAAAAAAATAAATGAATTTTTAGCAAAAGAAGAATCAAGAAAACTAAATGCTAAAAAACGAGAAATAGAACTTCAAAAAAAAGAAATAGGTAAAAAGATATACAACTTAAATGGAAAAGTTAAACTCTTGGAGAAATCTCTTAAGGATTTAGAAGATGAAAGATATAAAAATAAAGACAATGATAACAAAATAAAAGAAATTGATAAAAAAATTGAATCAATAGAAAATCAAATTATAAAAACCAAAAAAGAAATTAAAGAATTAAAAAAAAATAATATTAAAGCATATTCTAA
>Ga0256842_1000239_pt1 | contig 48616 bp, 57 predicted proteins | sample 4559240metaG_FD_185973 | JGI IMG/M metagenome (GOLD analysis project Ga0256842, IMG submission 185973) | Hydrothermal vent microbial communities from Guaymas Basin, Mexico - 4559-240 | ecosystem: Environmental > Aquatic > Marine > Hydrothermal vents | place: Mexico: Guaymas Basin | collected... | reverse complement strand
CTAGAATTTTACTAAAAAAAGAAAAAGCTATTATTCACAAAGTTTATCCTTTCACAATAAGATTAAAAGAGAATAAAGAGTGTAAAAAAAGTTTTGAAATAAAGTTTGATGTAGGTGCATCAGTTACAGGAGTAGCTATAGTAGATGCAGTTAAATGCTTTTTCTTTGCAGAGATAGTGCATCGAGGAGCAGTAATTAAAAAAGCAATGGACTCAAGGAGAGCAGTAAGAAGAAGTAGAAGAGATAGAAAAACTAGATATAGAGAGCCGAGATTTGATAATAGAACTAGACCTAAAGGGTGGTTGCCTCCAAGTGTTAAATCAAGAGCAGATAATGTAATAAATTTTGCAAAAAAATATGCAAAACTGATACCAATAGAGTCTGTTGTGGTTGAGAGAGTTTCTTTTGATACTAGTTCTATGACAAATGGAGAAAAATTATATGGAATGGAGTATCAAAATGGTGATTTAAAAGATACAAAGTTAAGAGATTTTATCTTCCAAAAATATAATTATAAATGCGTTTATTGTGGTAAAAAAGGAGAGGAGATAGAGCATATTGTTCCAAAATCTAAAGGTGGAACTAACTCTATTGAAAACTTAACTCTCTCATGCAGAAAATGTAATATAGCTAAGGGAAATTTAACCTTAGAAGCATTTGGTAAGAAGATAGGTAAGGATTTGTCACATATAAAGCCTAAAAAAACACCAAAACACGCATCAATTATTCAAAGTGCTAGAACTTATACCATAAAAGAGTTAAGTAGAAACTTTGATGTAATAGTAGGCGAGGGGTGGGAAACTTACGCAAATAGAAAAGAGCTTGGTTTACCAAAACAACACTACTATGATGCTATGTGTATTGGAGAAAAATATAAATACGAAATAGTAACAGATAAAGTTTTAGAGATTAAAGCACAAGGACGAGGAAGCCGACAGATGTGTCGAATGGATAGATTTGGGTTTCCAAGAACTAAAGCTAAAGGTTCTAAAATAGTAAAAGGTTTTCAGACAGGTGACATTGTGAAAGCAGTAGTTACCAAAGGGAAAAAGATGGGAGCTTACCTTGGAAAAGTGGCTGTAAGAGCTAGTGGGAATTTTAACATTACTACCACAAAAACAACTATTCAAGGTATTAATTATAAATACTGTAGAACAATACAAAAAGGAGACGGATATGCATACGCAATATCGACAATCAAATAGAAGTAACAGCACTACCAATTCCTCCTCGCCTAAATCAGAGATTATAGACGAGGTATGCTTGGAGATAGAGAGATGAAAAAAATAACTATATTTTTATCTTTTTTAGTGCTTTTTAGCAGTTCGCTTTTTGCTATTTCAGATAAAGAGTTAGCTGTATCTATTAATTTAGCAGGTAAGCAGAGAATGTTAATTCAAAAGATAACAAAAGAGGCACTTCTTATTCATGCTAATTTAGATAAGAGTACAAATATTGATAATTTAAAAAAGAGTACTAAACTTTTTGATAATATATTAAAAGGTCTTATATCTGGTAATAAATCACTAGGATTAGTAGCAATAGATGATAAATCTATACAGAAGCAATTAAAAATTGTAGATGATTTATGGAAACCATTTCATACAGAGATAGATAAGATTTTATCAGAAAAAGCTAAAGAGAGTAGTTATAAGTTTTTAGAAAAAAACAATATGACTCTATTAAAAGAGATGAACAAAGCTGTAGGTATGTATAGTTCTCAAAGTAGAGGTAATAGTAAACTAAAATTAGCAAATGATATAAATCTAGCAGGAAAGCAGAGAATGTTAACCCAAAGAATGGGAAAAGATTTACTTGCAATTAAAAACAATTTAGATAAAGATGCTCATATTAAAGACTTTGAAAAATCTAAAAAGCTTTTTAGCAGAACTTTAAAAGGTCTATTACATGGAGATAAAGAGCTTAAATTGGTTGGAACAAAATTACCTAAAATTGTAAATCAGTTAAATGTAGTTGATAAACATTGGAAAAGCATGCAACCTATATTAGATAATGCTTTAAAGGGTAAAGATGAAGAAAAAGTTATTACAAGTTTAGATACTCTTTTAGATGAGATGAACCAAGCTGTAATCTTTTATACTCAATCTGTTAATAGACAAGAACAGAGACTTCAATTTGCATCAATTCTTGGTAATTTTATGAATAAAAATAAAATATCTAAAAAGAGAGTTAATCTATCTGGAAAACAGAGAATGTTAGTTCAAAGAATGACAAAACTTTCACTTCTTATTAGTTCAAATATAAATAAAGAGGTAAATAGAGAAAAATTAATTAAATACTCAAAGCTATATGATAAAACACTAAAAGCTTTTAAAGAGGGTGATAAAGATTTGGGGTGTATTCCAAGTAAAAATAATGACCTTCAAAAACAGATAGATTTAGTTGAGGCAAAATGGAAACCTTTTTATAAAAATATTCAAACTATTATTGATGGAAAAGATAAAGATAAAAAAGCACTCTCTTACTTAGTTAGTAAAAATGAAGAGCTTTTAAAAGTATCTGATGATTTGGTAAAAAGATTTGAAAAATTAAATAACTCTGAAAACTATTTAGAGAAAGCTAGATTACATATTGTAAATATTGCAGGACGACAAAGAATGTTATCTCAAAAGATGACAAAAGAGAAGCTTTTAATTGTTCAAGGGAAAAAAGAGTATATTAGTAAACTAAAAGGGACTATTAAACTATTTGATGACTCTTTAAACTCTCTTATTAATGGAAACTCAAAAGAGGGAATTATTAAACCATCTAATAAAAAAATAAAAGAGCAGTTAGATAAGGTGGCTAAAATTTGGTCAAAACTTAAACCTCTATATGAAAAAGAGAAACCTACTACTAAAGAGTTAGCTTTAATTATTAAAATGAACCCTTTACTATTACAAGAGATGAACAAGATGGTATCTATGGCAGAGGCAGAGAGAGAATATTAAAAATATACTGTTTTAAAACTTACGCTAATTATTGGAGCTTAAAGCTATTTAATATTTATTTGGATAAAATACAACCAAAATTAAATAGAAGGTTATATTAACAATGAAAATAGTAGTAATTCAAGGTCCAAATTTAAATATGTTAGGTCATAGAGAACAAAATATCTATGGTCCAATGAAATTAGAAGATATTCATAAACAGATGCAAAATTTTGCTGAACAAAATAAAGTTGAGATTGAGTTTTTTCAAAGTAATTTAGAGGGTGAGATTGTTGATAGAATTCAAGAGTGTATGGGTGAGGCTAATGGAATTATTATTAATCCTGCTGCATACACTCACACATCTATTGCTATTCGTGATGCAATATCAGCTGTTCAAATTCCAACTGTTGAGGTTCATCTATCCAATATTTACGCTAGAGAAGAGTTTAGAAAAACATCATTAACTGCTCCTGTATGTGCAGGTCAAATTTCAGGTTTTGGACCTTTTGGCTACCACATGGCAATGATTGCTATAACTCAAATTATGAATGAGGTTCATGCTATGCAAGAGGCTCAAAAAGCTCAAATGGCACAACAATCTTTAAAAAATAGCTAGAGTTGTGAATTATATATTAACTAATGAAAATGCTATATATTACGAGTGTGGATATAGCTCTGATAATGCAATCTTTTTAAAACTAGGAAGTGAGAGCTTTTTTTTAACTGATAGCAGATATGAAATAGAGGCAAAAGAGGCAATTAAAAATGCCTCTGTTTTAATAGAACAAGACCTATATAAAAAAGCTAATAAGATTATAAAAAAATCAAAAATTAAAAAGCTAATATATGACCCAAAAGAGTGGAATATATTTAGTTTTGAAAAGATAAAAGATGGGCTTAATATAGAGTTTAAACAAAAAATAGATTTTTCTCATAAAAAGAGAATTATAAAGAGTGAAAAAGAACTTGAAATATTATCTATATCAGCACAATTAGGGGCTAAAGCTTTTGATAGACTCTCTAAATATATTCATAAGAATGGTTTAAAAAAAGATGAGTATGCTCTAACTTATATGGCAAAAAAAGCTCTATCTAAAAGTGGAAAGTATGAACTATCTTTTGAGCCTATTGTAGCTATTAATGAAAATGCTTCTAAACCTCATGCACTTCCTACAGATAAGAGATTAAAAAAAGGTGATTTACTGCTTGTTGATGCAGGATTAAAATATAAAAGATACTGTTCAGATAGAACAAGAACTATCTCTTTAAAAGATGATTTTTCATTTACTACAAATCAAAAATTTAAAAAGAAAAAGATACAAAAGGCTTATGATACTGTTTTAAAAGCTCATGATATGGCAATAGATAAAGCTAGAAGTGGAATGAGAGCAAAAGAGATAGATAAAATAACCAGAGATATTATAACTAAAGCTGGTTTTGGGAAATATTTTGTTCATTCAACAGGTCATGGAGTGGGATTGGATATTCATGAGATGCCTTATATATCTTCTAAATCAAACACTAAAATTAAAGATGGAATGGTTTATACCATAGAACCTGGTATCTATATTCCTAATGAGTTTGGAATTAGAATAGAAGATATGGTTGCTATGGTTAATGGTAGAGCAGTTATCTTATAACTAACTTGTGCTAATTTGATAGTTTATTGTCGTTGTTTCTATACTTCCTTTTCCTCTTCTTAGCAATAAAAAGTATAGGACTGCGATTATTCCAATCGTTAATAGTGTCTCTTGCATAATTAATCCCTTTTTTTGGGTACATTATACATAAAAATTTGTTTTTTTCAAATAAAAATTATTTTTTAATATGATACTATTATTTTTTTTTCAAATATATCTATATAACTTTTTTATTTTAGGTTAGAGACTCTTTTTCCCCACCTAAATTTATCCTTATACCAACCATCTAAAGTAGATATTGTAACAGAATGAGATTTTCCACTACTTGCATGGATAAACTTATGGTCACCAATATATATACCAGAGTGGTTAATATGCCCTTTTAGAGATGTATCAAAAGAGAGTAAATCTCCCTCTTTTAACTCATTTATAGATAGTTTTTTACCTGCTATTTTTGATTGTGCTATAGATGTTCTTGGAATTTGTATCCCAACCTCTTTATAGACTGCATAAGTAAATCCAGAACAGTCAAAACTATTAGGCCCTGTTGCTCCATATCTATAAGGTTTTCCTAGATACTTTTTAGCACTATTTACAATAATATTTCTGCTGTGAATATTTTTTCCAAGACCATTTCTAGGTCTCTCTAAGCAACCTGTATAGAAAGAGATGGCTATTATAAATGAGATTATAGTTTTCATATATCTCCTTAGAAATATTCACTCATAATATGAGGAAAGGTTTTAATAGTTTTTCTAGCTTTTTCTATTTTATCTTCAAATACCACTTTAGAGTGTGGAAATGTCTTTTGAAGTTCTTTATATATCTTAATTTTTTCTTCAATATGTTCTTCTATTGCATTAAGTACAAGTTGCATTCTCTCTTGGCTTACAGCATATTTCATAAGAAGTTCAAACATTCTCTTCCTTGGGTGAATAGACATAGAGTCTCCAGCAGTTTGGGCTATCTCTTTAATATCCCATCTTGATATATATATGCCACTTGCATTTGGTGCTACTATTTGAGCATATAGTGCTTCTGTATAACTTGGGTAATCTTTTAAATCAATCTGCTCATCACTACTACAACTCCCATCACTACAAAACTCTGTTCCACTTTTTATTGCTTCAAATTCGGCTCTTAAGTCGGCTAAATCACTATCTTTTAACATCTCTTCTCCTATTTATTTTTGTACTATAGTTGGGATTAAATCCATATCTATCTTAGCACCATACCAACGATTAGCAAGTAACATCATTCTAATAGCTAAAATCATATTACTATCAAAAAACTCTGGGTTTTCAACTAGATTATCTATATCAACATCTAAGTTATAACCCATAATTCTTTTATCTACAACTTCTACAAAACCTACTAATCCTCTGACTTTTGAGCGTTCATCAAGCACATTACAATACTGCATAGCTTCTACCTGAAACTCATCTTCAATTATCATTCTATCAACTTTAGAGTTGGCTAGATTTTTCATAGTAAAATCAAAATGTTCATCTTTAATATTTAGTGCAATAGCTGTTGCATTAATTTGATTTAGTTTTAGTATTTTATTAAAATATTTTCTTCTTTTACCTATTTGAGCATTATAGCCTATAATAGTACAGAGTTTAGTATCTGGTTTTATCTCTTTTGGTTTCATTATCTCCCCTTAAAAATTCATTTTTCTAGCATTTTCATGTAGTTCCATAGCTTCAGCCTCTTCTATTTGACATCTTGGACACTCAATAAGCCCACCCTTATAGGTAAAATAGTTTCCACACTCATTACATCTTTTAATATTAAATGATGCTAAAGTTCTTTGAGTCGGTTCAAAAAACTCTTTTATCTCAAAACCTCTTTGAAGTTGAATAGAGTTAGGTTCACAAACATCATGACAAAGATGACACTTAAGGCACATCATAGCATCAAAATTAATTACCGAAAACTTATTATCGCTACTTAAAGCACCAGTTGGACAGATACGATAGCATATTTGACAATTAGTACAACTCTCATCTATAAATTTTTGAGAGGTAAAACTAATATCTTCTCCTGCTAAGACATCATAAACTTTAGGTCTCTCTTGCCGTTTTAGTATAGAAAATAGAAGTTTTCTCTTATCTGGAATTTTTTTCTCTTTTATACCATTAATATCTTTTATATCTATTCCAAACTCTTTAAGTTCATCTGCTACAACTGCGTTATCAAACTCTTGTTTACTCTTTATTGCACCTTTTAAAGATAGGAATGAACGCCTACTAGGAGTTTTCTGTTGCTCTTCTACCTTATTTTTTTTCTCAATAGATTTAATCTCTATCTGTTTATTGGATATACTATCTAATATAAAATTAGCCTCTTCTATATTATCTAAAAGTTTTACTCTTAACTTATCACTCTCTCCACCACATTTACAACTATGTGCATCTATAACAATAGGTTCATTACTAGCTAAAGCTAAAGAGATAAGATGTTCTACACTTAAAACCGATAAACAAGAGTATAAATCTTTTTGACAAACTAGTTCATTATTATCCTCTTCTAAAAATTTAAAGAAAAACTCAATAGATGAAAAACCTGAAAGAAAGAAAGCTTCAGTTGGACACACCCCAACACAACCACCACAATTAATACAAGCTGATGGGGTAAAAGCTGGAATATTATCAACTATCTCTATAGTATCAACAGGACAAATATCGACGCACTTTGAACACTCTGAAAATTTACTAGTAGCTCTTATACAAGATGAGACGGCAAACTCTAAATGCATCTACTCTAACTCTTCTAGTTTTTCACAAATATACTCAAAGTCACTTAAAAGAAACTCTAAAGCCAACTCTGCACCATCATGATATAGTGCTGTTCTTGACTCTTTTTTCATATTGATTAAAAACATTGGTGACCAATTTAAAAGATGGTCTTGCATAAACCCTTTTTGAACTTGTAAAATCTCTTTTACCCCTAGCTCATCTTCTGCCTCAAAAGCTTTTTTAAGTGCAGTAGTTAACATATACATAAACTCCAACTCCACACCTATATGGTCAGGGCTTATAACTCTAGCCTTATCAAGTTCTACTCTAAAATCTAGTGTATTATATATATCTAAAACAGGATTATCTCCACCACTCTCTATCATCTGGTCATCTCTTGTATAAAAACTCTCATAAGGTACTAGATGAAGTAAAAATAGGTTAGCATAGTCAACATCTAAATATCTCTCCTTTAAGATACTGCTATTAAACTCTTTTCTCTTATCCCAATTTTTATAGTTTGGAAAAAGTTCTAATATTGCACTATTATCTTCAATATATTTTAAAAACTCTTTATCAACCTCTATAATCATTACTCTTGAAATAAGTGCATATAGTGTTATACGATTTTCTATCTCTTCTTTTGTTATATTCATTTTACCTCTTTTATTAAAAATATATTCTACTACATTCTTATTAAATATAAGATATAAAAATTTTAAACGATAACTTTTTGTATTTGTCTGTTTCGATTTTAAGTAAAATTATTTGTTATAATTCTAAAATTAAATAATAATTGGATAGATATGAATAAAATATTAGAAGTAAAAAATCTAACTCTAAAAATAAAAGAAAAAACTCTACTAGATTATATAAGTTTTAATATAAAAGAGGGTGAAATATTTGCTTTAGTTGGTGAAAGTGGAAGTGGAAAATCTCTTACCTCTTTAGCAATTATAAGACTTTTACCTGAAACTATAAAAATAATTAAAGGAGATATATCTTTAAAAGAAAAATCCCTTTTTAATTTAACGGAAATAGAGATGCAATCTATTAGAGGTAAATCTATTGCTATGATATTTCAAGAGCCAATGACAGCTTTAAATCCTGTTATTACTATAGGTGAGCAGGTAGCAGAGGTTATACGACTTCATCTAAATTTAAAAGAGCAAGAGATAAAAAGAAGAGTTATAGATTTATTTAATGAGGTTGGCATAAAAGAGGCAAAAAGAAGATATAACTCCTATCCTCATCAACTTTCAGGTGGGCAAAAACAGAGGGTTGTAATTGCTATGGCTTTAGCTTGTGAACCAACTCTGCTTATAGCTGATGAGCCTACAACTGCTTTAGATGTTACAATTCAAGCACAAGTTTTAAAACTTCTTAAAGAGATACAGAAAAAAAGAGCTTTATCTATACTATTTATTACTCATGATATGGGAGTAGTTGCTCAAATGGCAGATAGAATTGCTGTTATGAGGTATGGTAAAATAGTAGAAGAGAGTAAAAGAGATAGTTTTTTTATAAATCCTAAACACCCTTATACAAAACAGCTTTTAAAAGATGTAAGAGTAGAAAAAAGAGATAATAGTATATCTAATACCAAAGAACTTTTGGTTATTAAAGATTTAAAAGTTTACTTTCCTATTAAAAAAGGAATATTTCAAAGAGTAGTAGGATATACTAAAGCAGTCAATGGTGTATCTTTATCTATTCCAAAAGGTAAAACTCTAGCTTTAGTTGGTGAGAGTGGAAGTGGAAAAAGTACTATAGGTAGTGCAGTTTTAAGACTTTTAGATATAGCAGGTGGAGAGATACTTTTTAATGGAACAGATATAGCAAAACTTTCACAAAAAGAGTTAAGAGCTTATAGAAAAAAAATACAAATAGTTTTTCAAGACCCATATTCAGCACTTAATCCTAGAATGAGTATAGGTGAGATTATAAGAGAGGGAATGGTAAGTTTAAAAGTTGGTTCAAAAGATAAAAATATTCAAAATAGAGCTATAGAAGAGCTTTTAGTAAAAGTTGGATTGGAGAAAGAGCATTTTAACCGTTACCCTCATGAGTTTTCAGGTGGTCAAAGACAGAGAATTGGAATTGCTAGAGCATTAGCCGTTAAACCTAAACTTATTATTTGTGATGAGCCAACTTCAGCTTTAGATGTATCGGTTCGTTCACAAGTTTTAAAACTTCTTAAAAGATTACAAAAGGAAGAGGGGCTTAGTTACCTATTTATTACTCACGATTTATCTATTGTTCCTGCTATTTCTGATATGGTAGCTGTAATGAAAGATGGTAAAATAGTAGAACAAGGTCGAGTAGATGAGGTTATGAGAGAACCAAAAGAGGCTTATACTAAAAAGCTTTTAAGTTCTGCTCCAAAGTTGCCTTAATTAAAGTCACTATCCCTAAAGCTTCTAGCTTTAGGATTTCTAGCCTTTTTTAGCTCCATATCAATATATTTTAAATCTAATATTTTTGGTGAAGCAATAGTTGAGGAGCGAACCCCTTTCCCATCTACTAAGAATATATTATAACCATTCTCATAAAGTCCCATTCTAACAGATGAGGCTACTGAGTAGGTTGTAATTATAGTATTACTCTTACTTAAAGCTTTAATATCAGCAAAATACTCTTTTGTCCAGAGTAGGGGGTTCTGTTTGGGGCTAAAAGCGTCTTGATATACTATATCTACCTTTTTATCTATTTTTGGGATTATGGCTCTTGCATCACCTATTAAAATTTCTACTGTTAAGTTTTTATCTTTATAGTATAAGTTTTTGCTTAAGTCGTTTATAATATTTCTAAATTGATTAAACTCTTTAGGGTACTCAAAATCTTTTAAAGAACTAATAAGTCCTCTATCTATTTCAGGGGATATAATGTGTAGATTTATAGATAGATTATGCTTTTTAATATAGTAAAGAGTAGTTAGAGTGTTATAACCTAGTCCAAAACATATATCTAAAATAACTAAATCTTTTTTATCTTTTTGTAATAAAAAAGCTGGTTTTATATGTTTCTCTAAAGACTCAACTAAAGCTCCATCTTTAGTTGAGTGGTAAGCTTCATTAAATTCACAAGAAAATAGAGTTTTTGTTCCATCTTCTGTTAAAATTAACTCTTTTTTATCTCTTAACTCCTCTTTATACATTTTAAATTATAGTCCAACCTCATCAAGTTCTTTAAATTTAAATGCTTCCATAATATCTTCAATAGTCTCTTCATCTCTAACACAAAGAACCATTATTCCTTCATTCATAAAATCTATATAACTTTCAAATTTATTTTCTAAAATAATAAAATCAACCCACTCATTAAATTCTTCTCTTGTATCAAAAAATTTAATAGATTGAACTTCACCCTTATCAAAATCAACTAATGCCCACTTTTTAAGAGTAAGTAGTGGTGTAACTTTAGATAATTTTTTATCTTCTCCATTAACAGGTATCCAAATTAACATATTAAAGCCCTTTCAATATTTTTTTGCTAAGTTTTAGCTTTTTATTGCTCATAGTACCAATACCTTTCTCTAGTACATCTTTAGCAATATCTTGTGCATCATCTAAAGAGTGCATCTTATAAGTTCCACACTGATAGATATTTAGTTCTGGAATATCTTTTTGAGATTTAACTTTAAGTACATCTTTCATAGATTTCTCCCAAGCTTTTACCACCTCTTTTTTCTTTGGAGTTCCAAGTAGTGACATATAAAATCCTGTTCTACAACCCATTGGTGAAATATCTATAATCTCTACACTATCACTATTTAAGTGGTCTCTCATAAATCCAGCAAATAGATGTTCTAGTGTGTGAATTCCTTTAACACTTAACTTATTATGGTTTGGTCTGCAAAACCTTAAATCAAATACCGTAATATCATCTCCACTTGGAGTCATCATTCTTTTTGCCACACGAACAGCAGGTGCATTCATCTTTGTATGGTCAACGGTAAAACTATCTAATAGAGGCATATTTTTTTCCTTATATAATATATATTATTTTTGGCATTATAGTCTGCATTAGCTTTAACCTAAATAGTTTTAAACATTTTCAATCATAATAATATGTTAGTTGTGATAAAATTTCATTTTAAAAAATTATCAAGGATAAATCGTGGAACAATTTAAGCTAGAGTCTCTAGCATATCATGAAAAAGGAAAAACAGGAACGCTTATTACTAAGCCATGTAAAACGCAAAAAGAGTTATCTATGGCATATACACCAGGTGTTGCATATCCATGTTTAGAGATTGCAAAAGAGCCAAAATTAGCATATAAATATACAAATAAAGGTAACAGTGTAGCTGTTATAAGTGATGGAACTGCTGTTCTTGGTTTAGGAAATATTGGTGGACTTGCAGGTAAACCTGTAATGGAAGGTAAAGCAGTTCTGTTTAAAACTTTTGCTAATGTTGATGCTGTTGATGTAATATTAAATGTTCATGAAATTGATGAGATAGTAAGCGTATGTTCTGCAATTTCAGATACTTATGGTGGTATTAACTTAGAAGATATAGCAGCACCACAATGTTTTGAGATAGAGAGAATTTTACAAGAGAAGTTAGATATTCCAGTATTCCACGATGACCAACACGGTACAGCAATAATCACATCAGCAGGACTTTTAAATGCTGTTGATTTAGCAGGTAAAAATATAGAAGATATAAAAGTAGTAGTTATTGGTGCAGGAGCTGCAGGAATTGCTAGTGCTAAAATGTATAGAAATTTAGGTGTAAAACATATTGTAATGTTAGACTCTAAAGGAGTTATTCACTCTGGAAGAGATGATTTAAATAAATATAAACAAGAGTTTGCAATAGATACAGAAGATAGAACACTTGAAGATGCACTAAAGAATGCTGATATGATGTTAGGATTATCTTCTGGAAACCTTGTAAGCCAAGATATGGTAAAAACCATGGCAAAAGATGCAATTATTTTTGCTTGTGCTAACCCAACACCAGAGATTACTCCAGATAAAGTTCATGAAGTAAGAGCTGATATTATAGCAGGAAGTGGACGAAGTGATTATCCAAATCAGGTAAATAATGTTTTAGGTTTTCCATTTATCTTTAGAGGTGCTTTAGATGTTGGAGCTAAAAAGATTACAGAAAATATGAAAATGGCAGCAGCTAGAGCTTTAGCTGATTTAGCAAAAGAGCCAGTTCCATATTATGTTAAAGCTGCTTATAATAATCCTAATATGGAGTATGGAAGAGAGCATATTATTCCTACACCATTTTCAAAAGAGGCTTTAGTTTGGGTAGCAGGAGCTGTTGCTAAGGCTGCATTTGATGATGGAGTTACAGATATGAAAGCTTGTGAGCTTAAATCATATAAAGATAAGTTGCGTAAAATGATTTATGTTGATAGTGATGAGAGTTCTTCATTAACAAAAGATTAAACTATGGAAAATATTTACTATTTTAGTAAGCTATCAAAGAGAAGTGGTTGTTTTCATTTAGTAACAACTAAAAATAGTAAATATGCTTTTAACTTCTCTTTGGCTTTGCACACAGGAGAGAATAAAAAAGATATTTTAAACAATAGGAGAGTTTTAAAAGAGAACTGTCCTAATATGCACTTTATTGTAGCAAATCAGACACATAGTAGTAATATTAAAATTATTTATAGTAAGAGTGAACTAGGTTGGAGCAGTGAAAATAGTGCTATATCTAACTGTGATGCTTTAATTACAAATCAAAAAAATATTGCGTTAACTATCCTTACAGCAGATTGTGTTCCTATTTTACTTTTTGACCCTAAAAAAGGTGTAGTTTCAGCAGTTCATGCAGGTTGGAGAGGAACTGAAAAAAAGATAGTTATTAAAACTATAGAAAAGATGATAGAGGAGTTTGGTTCTAATCCAAAAGATATTATAGCAGGTATTGCTCCATCTATTGGACGGTGCTGTTATGAAGTTGATTCGGAAGTTGCTAAAAAATTTACCTCTTATAATAACCCTTTTGATAGGGTAGGGGATAAGTATATGTTAGATTTACCTCTTATAAATAAAGAGCAACTATTAACTATTGGATTAAAAGAGAATAATATAGAACTTAGCAATATATGTACCTCTTGTGAAGTTAATAACTATTTCTCTTATAGAAAAGAGGGTGGTTGTAGTGGTAGATTTATGAGTATAATAGCAAATAGATAAAAAGAGGAGAGATTATGAATTTTTTACAAAAAATAGGACAGAGATTACTTCTATTTATTCAATTTATTTTAGTATCTTTATTTATACTTTTTGAAGAGATTATTTGGGAAGGTTTAGCAGAACCTATATATCATAAAATTCAATCATTAAGAATTTTACAGAGACTTCAAATATATGTAAATAGAACTAATAGATATATACTCTTAACTCTTTTTATAATCTTACTATTTAGTGTAGAGGGTGCAGGATTGATAGCTGGTATATTTTTTGTTCAAGGTAAAGTAATTTTTGGTTCTTTACTATATGCTATTAAAATTCCTATTGCAGGGTTTACTTTTTGGTTATTTAGAGTCTCTAAAAACAGACTTTTAAGCTTTAATTGGTTTTCATTAGCTTATTATAAATTAATGAGTGGTATAGAGTGGTTAAAATCAACAGATATTTATAAAAGCTCTTTAAGTCTTCTTTTAAAACTGAAAACTACTCTTAAAGAGATTAAAAAAAGATATTTCTCAAAAGAGAGCCGTTTTATACAAGATACAAAAGCGTTTTATCGTTATATTAAAAATTTTAAAAATAGGAATAAGTAGTGACAAAATATGTACTTTTTGATACTGAAACAACAGGTAATCAAGATGAAGATAGGATTATACAGATAGGTGCTATGGTTATTGGTGCTAGAGGAGAGGTTGAGGTTTATGATGAGTTGTGTAGTAGTGAAGTTCCTATTAAGATTGAGGCTATGGAGGTTCACAATATAACACCTGAACTAATAAAAGGAAAAGCTAGATTTCAAGATACAAAATTTTTTAATGATTTAAAAGCTTTAAATAGTGAAAATAACTATCTAATAGCTCATAATATAAAGTTTGATTTAGGAATGTTAGAAAAAGAGGGCTTTAAAAATGGTATGCAGTTAATTGATACTCTAAGATGTTCTAAGCACCTATTTCCAGAGTCACCTTATCATAGATTACAATATTTTAGATATTCGCTTGGATTATATAAAGATGAAGCAAGAGAGGCACAAAAGCACCATATTATTATTAAAGCTCATGATGCAATAGGTGATGTTTTAGTTATGAAACTTCTTCTCTCTAAAATAGTAGCCAAAGTAAAAGAGAAATATCCTCATATTCACCCAATGAAAAAGTTAGTAGAACTAACTGCACAACCTGTTCTGCTACAAGAGTTTAAATTTGGTAAATACAATGGTGAGAAGATAGAGGTAATTGCTAGAAAAGATATGGGTTATTTGAAGTGGATGTATAAAAATATGGATTTAGATGAAGATATGCAGTTTACTTTAGAGCATATTATGGAGAGATATAGCTAATACTCCACAAAAAAATAGTATAGTTTCATAAAAATTAAAAAGATGTAAATTATGAAAAAAACAATACTACTATTAATGAGTACAGCTATATTTTCTTTGGCAGATAATTCTATTAAAATAATAGATAAACCTATAGATTTTGGACAAGAGAGAATTGATTTAACAAAAGAGTATATAAAAAAGCATTATGGCTTTGAGGTTGATAATATAGAGATAGTTCCTAAAATTATAGTTCTTCACTGGACTGCTGATATGAGTTTTAAAAAATCTTTTAATAGATTAAAACCTCAAAGACTATTTTCAGATAGAAAAGATATAGCAAAAGCTAGTGCTTTAAATGTATCGGCTCACTTTTTAATTGCTAGAGATGGTACTATATATAGACTTATGCCAGAAAACTATATGGCACGACATGTAATAGGTCTGAATTATAGCTCTATTGGAGTGGAAAATGTGGGAGGAAAAGGTAATAAAAAAGAGGATTTAACAAAAGCTCAACTAAAATCTAATATAAAATTGGTTCGTTATTTAAAAGAGAAGTATCCAACTATTACTAAATTAATAGGTCACTATGAGTATAGAGAGTTAGAGGGAAGTGAGGAGTGGTTAGAGTTAGATAGTGGATATAGAACTGAAAAAAAAGACCCTGGTGAGAAGTTTATGAGAGCCGTTCGTAGTAAGGTTAGGGATTTAAACCTTACTAAGTAGAGTTCATGGCTCTATTAATTCAATATTAGGTCTATCTTCACTACTTATAAGTCTAAATTTAGTTTTAGACTTTTCGGACTCATTTATTTCAACTATAGTCAATCTATCAAGCATATCATTATAACTACCATTATGAATTTCTCCTTGTGCTTTTCCATTAGATACAGTAAAAGTTCCGAGTGTTAGTCCAAAAACATCTATCAGAGTTAAACCATTAATATCTGTATATGGTGGTAAAAGGACATAAGAGCCATCTGTTAAATTTCCATCTTTTATCTTTAGCTCATAAAATTCAAGATTTGTTTTTATTTCAGGAATTTCATTAATTGTATTATTACTTTCATTACAGCTACTATTACCACTACAGATAACCTCTGAACTATTGCTTATATTATTCTCTTCATTATCATTTGATACAGTTCCTGAAAATAGTATTAAACTATTATCATCTGAAATTTCTCCATTAGATGAAAAGCTACTAACATTTGTCTCATTTCCATCAAACGATTGCTCTATACTATTTGCTTGTAATACAAGAGTACTATTATCGTCTTCTGTACTAGCTAGAGTTAAATTCATATTCTCTTTATGTCCATCTTTATTATTTGTATTATATACATGCATGGTTGCTTTTCCATACTCATCAACTAAATAATATATTGATATATTTATAATACTTTCACTATTATCATATACATAAGTTGTTATAACATCACTATTATAATCAGACCATTTAAATATTTGATACTCTTTTATAGTTCTATTTTTATCTGTTACATTAATATCAGATATATTATTATTATCTACTATATTTACCTCTTTAGTTGTATTATTCTCTATTGGGTTTATATTATTAGTATTATTATTTTCACTACTTATATTTATATCTGTTGTACTATTGTTTTCACTTAAGTTATTATCTGTAATATTTAAATCTAATCTATTAGTGCTATTTATTTCAGTTGTATTTATATCTATGGTGCTATTAATTTCAATTAAATTACTATTTGTAACATTTATATCTAATTGACTGCTATTGGTTATATTTATTTCTGTAGAATTTATATCTAATTCATTATCTATATTGAGATTAATATCACTTCTATTTGCATCTTTATATAGATTATTTAATCTTATATTATCCGATAGCATATCTAGCTTTAACTCATAATCATACCCCTCATCTACACTCTTTTTTGTAAATGCTATTTCACCTAAAGATACTCTACTACTCTTATCTACTATTGTAAAGTTACTATCATCTATAATATCATCTATTTTATCTATAGTCTTATTATCTAAAACAATAGATAGATATTTAGGTTCAAAAGTACAAGAAATCATTCCATCACACTTATCTAAAACTTGTGGCATTACCTTTTCTAAAAGAATAAGATTAATCTGAGCAATTTTTACAACATCTTCTATATGAGATATATTTTTTTTAAGCTGTTCATAACCAATTTCGGCAATAGTACTATTTGTACTATTACTCTCTATAGTTTTATTATCTTCTATAGTTTCATTTAACTCATTAGTTATATTTTTATCTCTTGATATATCTTGTTTTAATATATCTGGAAAATCTATACTAATAGTTTGTGGTAGTATGCTCTCCTCTTGGTTTGTAGGAGTATTGGTTGGTATATCTTCGGAGGAGTTATTGGCTATTAAATTAGAGTCTGTATTAGTTGAATTTAAATCAGTTGTTGCTACATTGTTAGACCCACCACTAGATAAAGAGGTATCTTTACTTGAACTGCTTCCCATCATACCACACCCACTTATGATAAAGATAAGTGTCAAAAAAATTATATTTTTTACCATAAAAAACCTCGTTTTGTTTTACTAATAATAGCATATAAAATTAAGTATAAGGTTAGATAAATATTTTATATACTACTATGGTATAAGCAAGTTATAATAAAAAAATGTAGAAAAAGTGTAGAGCATGTTAAAGAAATCAAAATATACACTTTTGTATGTCGAAGATGAGGATTTTATACGGCGAATAGCCATATCTTATCTCCGTCCATATTTTGCCGAAATATATGAAGCAAGTGATGGAGTAGAGGCGTTAGAGATATATAAAAGTAACAAAATAGATATGATAATGACCGATATAGAGATGCCAAATATGGACGGACTAGCTCTGTGCAAAGAGATTAGGGCTAATGATAAAAAGACACCAATTATTATTACAACAGCATATACTTCAACCGAGTATCTTTTAGAAGCTGTAAGTCTAAATCTTATTAAATATTTGGTAAAACCCATGGAGGAAGAGCCTCTATTTGAAGCTATAAAATTATGCTTTAAACAGATAGAAACTCAAAATCCAAATATAATACATATATCAAAAGAGTATAGGTTTGATACCTTTAATCATACTCTTTTACAAGGAGACAAAGTTATTACTTTAACAGAGTCTCAATATAAGTTTTTAGATATTCTAATAAAAAATCAAGGTCGAATTGTATCATACTCTGAAATAGAAAACTTTGTATGGTTTGATAAAGTTATGAGTAGTGACGCACTTCGTAGTTTAGTTAGAGATGTTAGAAAACTTATAGGAAAAGAGAAAATAGAAAATATCTCAAAATGTGGATATAGGATACACCTCTATGGATAATATACTTAAGATAAAAATATCCCTTATTGTACTCTATTTAGGTGTAGCAGTTATATTTTTTTATAATGACCACTTTCTAACAACAACAGCACCTATATATACCTACAATAATTTAGAGTTTATTATTGCAATACTCTCTTTAGGGGTTATTTTATCTTCTATTGTATATAATCTAGCATTCTTTTTTTATATTAGAAATCTTCAATATCTATATTACGCCCTAGCCCAAATAGCAATTATATCACTTTTAGTACAGATAGAAAATCTATTTATATTCCCTTTTAGTGAAATTTATGGATTTAAAAAGCACCTATTTATTTTAGATATTTCACAAATTTTAGTTGTACTTTTTTCTATGTTATTTATACAGCAGTTTTTATCACTATATAAAATAAAAAATTTAAATAGATTAATTAATAGTGTTATATATCTATCTATTTTTGATTTACTATTTACTCTAATATTTTCTCATGCACTTTTAACTAAATTTGTACCTAGTTTTATTTGGATTTTACTTGTTTTATCGGAGGCTCAAAGATTAAGTAAAAACAAAGATGTACCATTCTATTTTATTTTAGTAGGGTGGTATAGTCTTCTTTTGGTATCTTTAATTGAGTATTTTGAGTTTGCAGGATTAGAGGTTAAAACATTTCCTTTTTTACATATAGCATTTGCTATTGAATCTATGTTACTATCTTTTGCTATATCTTATAAGTTTAAACTTATAGAAAAAGAGCAAAGACTTCAACAGAGTATGTTACTACAACAATCAAGACTAGCCTCTATGGGGGAGATGATTTCAATTATTGCTCATCAATGGAGACAACCTCTCAATTTTTTATCTTTTGCTTTTATGCATATTAAAAGAGGTTGTAATGGAGATAAAGATGCACTTTTAACTATAAAAGAGGCAAATGAACAGTTACAATATATGTCTAAAACTATAGAGAATTTTAGAAACTTCTATAATCCATCTAAAAAAAGAGAGAGTTTTGATATAGCAAAGGCGTGTGAAGATACCATAAAGATAGTATCTCCCACTCTTCAAAAGATAGATATTGGTTTAGATGTAAAGGAGAACTTCTTTTTCTATGCCAACAGTAATGAGTTTCAGCAGGTTATTTTAAATATTATAAATAATGCAAGAGATGTTTTAGTAGAGAGAAAGATAGAAAAACCACAAATTAAAATAACCATAGAGAACTTTAAAGTATCAATAGAGGATAACGCAGGAGGCATAGAAAAAGAGTATATAGATAAAATCTTTGAACCATACTTTAGTACCAAAAAAAATAGTGATGGAATAGGACTTTATATAGCAAAAACTATTATAGAAAGAGAAATGAGTGGAAAGCTTAGTGTTAAGGTAGAGGGAGGTAGCACAATATTTATAATTAGATTAAATTCTTAATTAACTCTATTATTTCCTTTTAAAAAGGAAATAAAAACCTAAAAACTATAAAAAACAGTTAAAAATATCCCTATTATAAAAGCTAATCTAGGTACAATACGACTCCAAATTTTAGTTAGGTTGTCTAGTGTTTAGATAAACTTAACGAGTTCTTTATAAGGTAAAATAAATGGAAAAAATTAGACTTAAGCTTAAAGCTTATGATCATCGTGTTTTAGACCGTTCTGTAGCTTCTATCGTTGAAGCTGTTAGAAGAACTGGTGCAGAGCTTATTGGCCCAATCCCAATGCCAACTAAGATTAAAAAATATACTGTTCTTAAATCTCCTCATGTTAATAAGGATAGTAGAGAGCAGTTTGAAATTAGAATTCACGCTAGAATGATTGATATTGTTTCAGCAACATCAGATACTATTGACTCTTTAATGAAGTTAGATTTAGCACCTGAAGTTGATGTTGAAATTCGTTCTATGGACAAATAGGAGTAGAGATGGAATTTATTATTGAAAAAATAGGTATGAGCAGAACTATTGGCGTACCAAGTGTTCCAGTAACGCTTTTAAAAGTTATCGAAACTAAAGTGTGTGAAGTGCGTTCTGATGGTAAGGCATTGGTTGCTTATAACTATAGCAAAAAAATGAATAAAAGTATTGAAGGTCAACAATCTAAATTTGGTCTTAGCAAAGAGTTTAATAAGTTTATGACTATCTCTGTAGCTGAAGGTACAGAGGCTGGTGATTATAGCACAGAGGCTTTAGCAAAAGCAGAATTGGTAAAAACTTCACTAAATACTAAAGGTCGTGGTTTTTCTGGTGGTATGAAACGACACAACTTTGGTGGTGGACCTGGAAGTCATGGTCACAGATTTGGTAGAAGAATTGGTTCAATTGGTAATGCTGAATGGCCAGGTCGTGTAATGAAGGGTAAAAAGATGCCTGGACAGTATGGAAATACACAAGTTACAGTAAAAAATGATGTTATTTCTTATGATGCTGAAAATGGAATATTAGTATTAAAAGGTTCAATTCCTGGTCACAATGGTGCTAGAGGATTGGTAAGGATTGTTAAATAATGAGTACAACAGTAATTAAAGCAAGTGACTTACCAAAGTCATTTTTAGAAGTTCACCCACATAACCTTTACCTTTATTGTAAAGCTTATGCAGCAGGACTTAGAGCAAATACAGCTCAAGCTAAAAACCGTTCAATGGTAAGAGGTGGTGGTAAGAAACCATGGGCTCAAAAAGGTGGTGGACGAGCAAGAGCTGGTTCTCTTCGTTCTCCTGTATTTGTTGGTGGTGGTGTTGCATTTGGTCCTCAAAACAACAGAAACTATAACCAAAAAGTAAATAAAAAACAGAAAAAGTTAGCTCTACATAGAGCATTAGCTGATTTAGCTAATGAAGAGAAACTTTTTGTAGTTGAAAATATTACTATTGAAACAGGTAAAACAAAAGATGCTAAAACATTTGTAGATGCTTTAGGACAAAGAGATGTATTAGTTGTTAAAGAGTTAATTGATGACAAAACATTCCTTGCGTTTAGAAATCTTCAAAATGCGTATTTGGTAGAAACTAATGAGCTAAATGCTTACCTTGCGGCTGCTTATCACTCTGTGGTAATTGAGAAAGCTGTTTGGGATAAATTGATAAAAGAGAGCTAAGATGGCAGATATTACAGATATTAAAGCAATACTATATACCGAGAAATCTCTTGAACTTCAAGAAGATGGTGTTATCGTTGTTCAAACTAGCCCAAGAATGACTAAAAGTGGTCTAAAAGCAGTTTTCCAAGAGTACTTTGGTATTAAACCTCTTAGAGTAAATTCAATGAGAGTTAATGGTAAAGTTAAGAGATTTAAAGGTATTGAGGGTAAAAGACCAGACTTAAAAAAGTTTTATGTATTCTTACCTGAAGATGCAAAAATTGAAAGCTTAGCGGTATAGGAGAAGTAGATGGCAATTAAATCATATAAACCAACTTCAGCTGGACGAAGATATATTACAAATCTTGACAGTGGTGATATTACAGCTAAAGCTAGTGTTAGAAGTCTATTAAAAAAGCTTCCAAGAAGTGCTGGTAGAAACTCTAATGGTAGAATTACATCTCGTCACAGACAAGGTGGAGCTAAAAAACTATATAGAATTATAGATTTTAAAAGAAACAAGTTTGGTGTTGAAGGTACTATAGCATCTGTTGAGTATGACCCATACAGAACTTGTAGAATTTGTCTTGTAAAATATACTGATGGTGATAGAAGATATGTTCTTCAAGCTAAAGGTATGAGTGTTGGTGATAAAATTATGTCAGCAGAGTCTGGACTTGATATTAAAACTGGAAACGCTATGAGACTTAAAGCAATTCCTGTAGGAACTTTAGTTCATAATATTGAGCTTAATGTTGGTCAAGGTGGAACAATAGCTAGAAGTGCTGGTGGATATGCTCAAATTATGGGTAGGGACGGCAAATATGTATCTTTAAGACTTCCATCTGGTGAAATGAGATATGTTCTTGGTGAGTGTATGGCAACTATTGGAACTGTAGGTAGTGAAGATTGGTCAAATGTTGTTTTAGGAAAAGCTGGACGACAGAGACATAGAGGTATTAGACCACAAACTAGAGGGTCAGCAATGAACCCAATTGACCACCCACATGGTGGAGGTGAAGGTAAAACTAACTCTGGACGACACCCAGTAAGTCCTTGGGGTATGCCTACTAAAGGTTATAAAACTCGTAAGAAAAAAGCTAGTGATAAATTAATTATCTCTAAGAGAAAGAAGTAAGGGTAAGAGATGGCAAGATCAACTAAAAAAGGTCCATTTATAGATGAACACCTAAAGAAAAAAGTTCTAAAAGCAAAAGCAGAGGGTTCTCATAAACCTATTAAAACATGGTCAAGACGCTCTGTTATTTTTCCAGAGTTTATTGGTTTAACTATCAATGTTCATAATGGAAGACAATTTATCCCTGTATTTATTACAGAAAACCATGTAGGTTATAAACTCGGTGAATTTGCACCAACTAGAACATTTAAGGGTCATAAAGGCTCTGTTCAGAGAAAAGGGTAGTTATTATGAGTAGAGCATTATTAAAATTTACAAGAGTAGCACCAAATAAGGCTAGAATGATAGCAAGAGAAGTTCAAGGAATGAACGCTGAACTAGCACTTGCATCACTAGAGTTTATGCCAAACAAAGCAGCTAGAATTATCTCAAAAGTTATCGCTTCAGCAGTAGCTAATGGAGATTTTGAACCAGAAGAGGTAGTAATTACAAGTTGTAGAGTTGATAAAGCAGCTGTAATGAAGAGATGGAGACCAAGAGCAAGAGGAACTGCTAGTAGAATATTAAAACCAACAGCTCACATCTTGGTAGAAGTAGCAAAAGCAGAGGAAGCATAATATGGGTCAAAAAGTAAATCCTATAGGTCTTAGACTTGGAATTAATAGAAACTGGGAATCTCGATGGTTTCCAAAGAAAGAGAGAACTGCGTCATTTATTGCAGAAGATTACCAATTAAGAAAATATCTTAAAAAAGAGCTTTTCTATGCAGGTGTATCTAATCTTATTATAGAAAGAACTGCTAAAAAAATTAGAGTAACTATTGTAACAGCAAGACCTGGAATTATTATTGGTAAAAAGGGTGCTGATATTACTAAACTAAAAACAACTCTTACTAAAAAGTTTGGTAAAGATATTTCTTTAAATATCAAAGAAGAGAAAAGAGCTCAAGCATCAGCTCAACTTGCTGCTGAAAATGTAGCTACTCAACTTGAGAGAAGAGTTGCATTTAGAAGAGCTATGAAAAAGGTAATTCAAGGTGCATTAAAGTCAGGTGCAAAAGGTATTAAAATTTCTGTTGCAGGAAGACTTGGTGGGGCTGAAATGGCAAGAACTGAGTGGTACTTAGAGGGAAGAGTTCCTCTTCATACACTAAGAGCTAAAATTGATTACGGTTTTGCTGAAGCACAAACAACTTATGGAATTATTGGTATTAAAGTTTGGATTTTCAAAGGTGAAGTTCTAGCTAAAGGTATCCAAGCAGAGCCAAAAGAAGAGAAAAAAGGTGGAAGAAGACCATCTAACCGTAATAATAGAAGAGGTGAATAGTTATGTTAATGCCTAAAAGAACAAAATTTAGAAAAGTTATGAAGGGTCGTAACAGAGGTAAATCTTTTAGAGGTAATAAGATTGAGTTTGGTGAGTTTGCACTTAAAGCAGTCTCGGCAGGTCGTCTTAACTCAAGACAGATTGAAGCTGCGAGAATTACAATGACTAGACAGATGAAGAGACAAGGAAAGAGTTGGATTAGAGTTTTCCCTGATAAGCCTCTTACTAAAAAACCTCTTGAGACAAGAATGGGTAAAGGTAAAGGTAGTGTTGAAGAGTGGGTTATGAATATTAAACCTGGTAGAATTATATTTGAAGTAGCAGGTGTTCCTGAAGATGTAGCTCGTTCAGCTTTAACTTTAGCTCTACATAAGTTCCCATTAAAATGTAAAATTATCTCTGCAAAGGATAGTAATGAAATATACTGATATTAAAGATAAAAGTGTAGAAGAGTTAACAGCTATGTTAAAAGAGAAAAAGTTAGAGCTTTTTACTCTTAAAGCAAAGCAAAAAACAATGCAACTTACTAATACTAGTGAGTTAAAAGTAGCGAAAAAAGACATCGCTAGAATTAAAACAGCAATTACTGCTAACGCGTCTAAGTAAGGGGTTAACGAATGCCAAAAAGACAAATAACTGGTACAGTGATTAAAATAGCAGGTGAAAAAACAGCTACTGTTGTAGTAGAGAGAAAAGTTATTCACCCAAGATACCATAAAACTGTAAAAAGATTTAAAAAATATCTTATTCATGATGAAAAAGGTAGTGCAAAAGTTGGAGATACTGTAAGTGCTATTGAGTGTCGTCCAATGTCAAAAAGAAAAAGCTTTAGATTGCTTGAAATCCTAAAAGTAGGAGAAGAGTAATGATACAAGGTTTTACAAGATTAAATGTAGCTGATAATAGTGGTGCTAAAGAGATTATGTGTATTAAAGTTTTAGGTGGTTCTAAAAGAAGATATGCAACTGTAGGTGATGTAATTGTAGCATCAGTTAAAAAAGCACTTCCAACAGGTAAGGTAAAAAGAGGAAAAGTAGTTAAAGCTGTAGTTGTTAGAACTCACAAAGAGATACAAAGAGAAAATGGTTCTCTTATTAGATTTGATGATAATGCAGCTGTAATTATTGATGATAAAAAACAACCAATTGGTACTCGTATCTTTGGTCCTGTAGCTAGAGAAGCTAGATATGCAGGATTTATGAAGATTGTATCATTAGCTCCAGAGGTATGGTAATGGCAAAGAAATTTAAAATTAAAAAAGGCGATGAAGTTTTAATTATCGCTGGTGATGATAAAGGCAAAACTGGTGAAGTACTACAAGTACTTACTAAAAAAGATGCTGTAATTGTTAAGGGTTGTAAACTAGCAAAAAAAGCTGTAAAGCCAAGTGAAGAGAATAAAGATGGTGGTTTCGCTGAAAAAGAGATGCCTATCCATATTTCTAATGTAAAAAAAGTAGAGGCGTAATCTATGAGCAGAATGAAGCAAAAGTACAATGACATTACACCAGCTCTAAGAGAAGAGTGTGGGATTAAAAATGTAATGCAGACACCTAAGCTTGAAAAGATAGTAATATCTGTTGGTGCTGGTGAAGAGGGTAAAGATAATAAACTTATCCAAAATATGACAGATACTATCTCTCTAATTGCTGGACAGAAAGCAGTTATAGTTAATGCTAAAAAATCAGTTGCTGGTTTTAAAGCAAGAGAGGGAAGTCCAAGTGGTATTAAAGTGACTCTTAGAGGTGAAAATATGTATAACTTCTTTGATAAACTAGTATCAATCGCACTTCCAAGAGTGAAAGACTTTAGAGGAACACCTAGAAAAGGTTTTGATGGACGAGGTAACTATAACTTTGGTCTTGATGAGCAACTTATGTTCCCAGAGGTTGAATTTGATAATATTATCAAAACTCACGGTATGAATATTACTATTGTTACAAGCACTGATAACGATAAAGAGGCATTTGTTCTTTTAGAGAAACTTGGTATGCCTTTTGCTAAAGGAAAGAACTAATGGCTAAAAAATCAATGATTGCTAAACAGAAAAGACCTGCAAAATTCTCATCAAGAGAATATACAAGATGTAGTATCTGTGGAAGACCTCACTCTGTATATAGAGATTTTGGAATTTGTAGAATTTGTTTAAGAAAAATGGCAAACGAGGGTTTAATCCCTGGTATGAAAAAATCAAGCTGGTAAGGAGAAGTAAAAGATGATGACAGATATAATTGCAGACTCTCTTACAAGAATAAGAAATGCTGCACAAAGAAGATTAGATGTAACAACACTTCTTCACTCAAAAACTATTGAGGCTACAGTTGCTATTTTAGTAAACAAGGGATACCTTGAGAGTTATAAAGTAAAAGAGAACGGAAATAAAAAGACTATTAAAGTTGTATTAAAATATGATGAAAATGGTCATAGTGTAATCAATGAAATTAAAAAGATTTCAAAACCTGGTAGAAGAGTATATCAAGGTGCTGACGAGATTAGAAGTTTCAAAAATGGTTATGGAACATTAGTAGTATCTACCAACAAAGGCGTAATTGCAAATGATGAAGCATTTAAGTTAAAAGTTGGTGGTGAAGTAATCTGTAGTATTTGGTAAGGGAAAGATATGTCAAGAATAGGAAAAAGACCAGTAACTGTTGCAAGTGGTATTGAGGTATCACTCGATGGTACGACTCTTGTTGCTAAAAAAGGCAAGTTAGAGAAGAGATTAGAGACTTATGGACGAGTTGGTATTGATATTAGTGGTTCAGAAGTTACATTTTCAAGAGTAGGTGAAGATAAAGAGAGTTCTGCTTTTTGGGGAACATATAGAGCTTTATTTAACAATATTATTATTGGATTAGATAAAGGTTTTGAAAAATCTTTAGAGATTAATGGTGTAGGTTATAGAGCATCTGTTCAAGGAAAAGTACTTAATCTTCAACTAGGTTTCTCTCACGATATTAACTTTGAAATTCCAGATGGTGTGGATATTACTATTAATAAAAATATTATTACTATTAAAAGTACAGATAAACAGACCGTTGGACAAGTAGCTGCTGAAATTAGAAGCTTTAGACCACCAGAGCCATATAAAGGTAAAGGTGTTAAATACACTGATGAAGTTATCATTAGAAAAGCTGGTAAAGCAGCTGGTAAGTAGGAGTAGCAGATGTTAAAAAGTATTCAAAGAAGAAAAAACAGAGTTAGAGCAAAGAGAAAAGCAAGAGTTAGAGGTAAGATTAGTGGAAATGCTACTCTTCCTAGAGTATCTATCTTTAAATCAAATAAACATGTATATGCACAAGCTATTGATGATGTAGCAGGAGTTACTTTAGCTTCTATTGATGGTAGAGCTATGGGTCTAAAAGCAAATAGAGAAGATGCTAAAAAAGTGGCTACTGCATTTGCTGATAAGCTTAAAGAGAAAAATATTGAAACAGTAGTATTTGATAGAAACGGTTATCTTTATCATGGTGTTGTTGCATCTTTTGCTGACGCTTTGCGAGAAGCTGGAATTAAGTTATAAGGAAAGAGTCTATGCAGAATATTGATAGAGATAAATTTGAAGAAAAAATTGTAAATATTGGAAGAGTTACCAAAGTTGTAAAGGGTGGTAGAAGATTTAGATTTACAGCTCTTGTAGTTATTGGTGATAAAAATGGTACAATAGGTTATGGTACAGGAAAAGCAAAAGAGGTTCCTGATGCTATTAAAAAAGCTGTTGATGATGCGTTTAAATCACTTGTAAAAGTAAATGTTAAAGGTAGTACTATTGCCCATGACATTGAACAAAAAACAGGTGCTAGTAGAATTATATTAAGACCAGCAAGTGAAGGTACAGGAACAATCGCAGGTGGTGCGATGAGACCAGTACTAGAGTTAGCAGGTATTAAAGATGTTATCGCAAAATCATTAGGTTCAAACAATCCAAATAACCTTGTAAGAGCAACTGTAAAAGCTCTATCAAGAATTAAAGCTTAAGGGAGTAGATATGGGTTTACATAATTTACAACCAGCCGCTGGGTCAACTCGAAATAGAAAAAGAGTTGGTCGAGGTCAAGGTTCTGGAACAGGTAAAACAGCAGGACGAGGTAACAAAGGTCAAAAATCAAGAACAGGTTACTCTCAAAAAAGAGGTTTTGAAGGTGGACAAATGCCACTTATTAAGAGAGTTCCTAAAATTGGATTTAACTCAAGAGTAATTAAACCTTATGCAATTAATGTTGATAAAATCAAAGCAGTAGCTGAACTTGAAGAGATTACTTTAGAAAATATAAAATCAGTTCATAAATTAAAAAGAACTGTAACAAAAGTAAAACTTATTGGTTCAAAAGCAAAAGAGTTAGCATCTAAAATTAAAGATGAAGCCGTTACAACTAGTGGTAAATAGCCATGAGTAGTGCTTTAACTCAAAAAATATTAATAACTTTTGGATTTCTATTTGCATATAGAGTTTTAGCATATATACCAGTACCAGGTGTCGATACAGCCGTTATAGCGTCATTTTTTGACTCTAACGGTGGTGGAGGAATGCTTGGAATGGCAAATATGTTCTCTGGAAATGCTATTAGCCGAATGAGTATTATCTCCTTAGGAATTATGCCCTACATTACAGCCTCCATTGTTATGGAACTTCTAGCAGCCACCTTCCCAACTATCGGACAGATGAAAAAAGAGAGAGATGGAATGCAAAAATATATGCAAATTATCCGATACTCTACTATTTTTATTACTATTGTTCAAGCGTTTGGTGTATCAATGGGACTTCAAAGTATGACAGGAAGCAATGGTGCAAGTGCTGTTATGATTGACCCAATGCTATTTACATTTTTAACAACTGTATCAATGCTTACAGGAACAATGCTTTTAATGTGGATTGGTGAAAGAATTACTCAAAGTGGAATTGGAAATGGTATATCTTTAATTATCTTTGCAGGTATTGTATCAGGAATTCCAACAGCAATTTCAAATACTATAAATTCAGTAAATACTGGTGAGCTTAATTTCTTAGCAGTTATAGCTATATTTGCTATTATGATGCTTACAATTTTTGTAATTATCTATGTAGAATTAGGAGAGAGAAGAGTACCTATCTCATATAGTAGAAAAACAATAATGCAAAATCAAGATAAAAGAGTAATGAACTATATACCAATTAAGGTAAACCTATCAGGTGTTATTCCTCCAATCTTTGCTAGTGCTGTTTTAATGTTTCCTCTTACTATGTTGCAGAGTAGTACAAATGAGTATTTAGTGGCAATAGCAGATGCACTTCACCCTGGTGGAGTACTATTTAATGTAATAACATTTATTTTAGTTATCTTCTTTGCATTCTTTTACGCATCTATTGTATTTAATGCTAAAGATATTGCAGATAATTTAAAAAGACAAGGTGGATTTATACCAGGAGTTAGACCTGGAAATCATACTAAAGAGTTTATTAATGAGGTAGCAAGTAGATTAACAGGAAGTGGTGCGTTCTATCTAGCACTAATCTCCACTCTGCCATTTTTACTAATAAATTCAATGGGTGCATCATTCTATTTTGGTGGAACAGCTGTTTTAATTGTAGTTCAAGTTGCCCTTGATACAATGAGAAAAATAGAGGCTCAAATATATATGAGTAAATATGAAACCTTAGGTGCAGTAGGTCTTTAATGGCAATTGCACTTCGTAAAAAAGACGAATTGGACAGGCTAAAAGTAGCAGGTTCAATCGTTGGTAAAACATTAAAATATCTCCAAGAAAATATTACTGTTGGAATGAGCTTAAAAGAGATTGATGCTATGGGTGAAGAGTTGATTAGAAGCCAAGGAGCAGAGCCATCTTTTAAGGGTCTATATGGATTTCCTGCATCTGTTTGCACTTCACTGAATGAGGTATGTATTCATGGAGTTCCTACCGATAAAAGAGTTCAAGAGGGTGATATTCTTGGATTGGATTTAGGTACAAAAATAGATGGTTACTTTGGTGACGCAGCTATAACTATGCCTATAGGTAAAATATCTAAAAGAGACGAAGAGTTAATAAAATGTTCAAAAGATGCACTATATTTTGCAATAGAGAATATTAGAGTTGGCATGAGATTTAAAGAGCTAACAGTAATCTTAGAGCAGTTTATATTAGAGAGAGGCTTTGTCCCATTAAGAGAATTTTGTGGTCACGGTATTGGAAAAAAACCACATGAAGAGCCAAATATTCCAAATTATTTAGAGGGAAAACCAAAGCAAGGGCCAAAGATAAAAAATGGAATGGTTTTCTGTCTTGAACCTATGATTTGTCAAAAAAGTGGTAAACCAATAGTTTGGGATGATAAGTGGTCAGTAGTTAGTGAAGATGGGTTAAGAACCTCTCACTATGAACATACAGTAGCAATAATAGACAACAAAGCAGTAATATTAACAAAAGGAGAATAAAAATGGCTAAAGATGATGTAATAGAGATTGATGGTAAAGTAGTTGAAGCACTACCAAATGCAACTTTTAGAGTAGAGTTATCAAATAAACATGTGGTTTTATGCCATATAGCAGGAAAGATGAGAATGCACTATATTAAAATCTTACCTGGAGATAAGGTAAAAGTTGAACTTACTCCTTATAGTTTAGATAAGGGTCGAATTACTTTTAGATATAAGTAGAAGATAGGGGATTTTTGTCTCCTATTTTTTTTAAATAACTTTTATTTTAGCCTTTTACTCACCAACTCATTAACAACTTTAGGATTACCTTTCCCTTTAGTAGCCTTAAGCACCTGCCCCACAAAGAAACCAAAAAGCTTTTTATTTCCATTTTTATATTTTTCTACATTTTCAGGATTTTTAGAAATAATATCATTAATAATAGGCAAAATAATATTAGGGTCGCTTATCTGCTTTAAATCTTTACTTTCAACTATTTCAATAGGATTTACTCCATTTTTAGCCATTTCCTCATAAACTTGTTTAGCAATTTTAGTTGAGATAGTTTCATTATCTATCATCTGAACAAGTTTGGCTATATCTTTTGGGGTAAATTTTAATTCATTAATATTTTTTTGTTTTAACTCTCTTGTTACCTCATTTGTTACTATATTGGCTATAGTTATAGGGCTATTAAATTCTTTTAGTGCTTCTTTATAAAAGAAAGATAGTCTTTTATCTCTTGCTAGAGTATTGGCTACTTCACTATTTAATTTAAGTTCTTTTGTATATTTATTAAATAGTTCTTCTTCCTTTCTGCTCATTGGTACTACTTCACCATCAATTTGAATTTTTTTAGGTTGTGGTTGAGGTTTGTTCTGACTCCTTTTTTTCTTTTTTGCCCATGAGTCTTTTAAAGATACTATTTTATTAAAAGTAGGTTTTTTATCTGTGTAATCTATTGGGTCGGCATAAAAGTATCCCTCTCTTTCAAATTGAAATCTTGTATCAGGTTTTTGCTCAATTACGGCAGGTTCAATTAAAGCATTTTTAATAATTTTTAGAGAGTTAGGGTTTAAATCTTCTACTCCTTGTGGATTTTCATTTTTAAATAGTCTATCATAAACTCTTACTTCAATCTCTTTAGCACTCTTTGCTTCTACCCATTGAATGGCACTTTTTACTTTTATATCACTCTTATCTTCTCCACTTTTAGAGTTTGGATAATACTCTGCTATTATCTCAATTATCTCTCCATTATTATCTTTTATTATCTCTTTGCAACTAATAATATAGGCATATCGAAGTCTTACAGGTTGGTTTGGAGTTAATCTATAGTATCCTTTAGGAGGATTTTCGCTAAAATCATCTCTATTAATATAAATCTCTTTACTAAAAGGTAACTCTCTTGAACCCTCTTTTGGTACATCATGTGGATAGTATGAAGCAGTTATACTCTCCTCTCCCTCATAATTTTCAATAGTAACTTTTAAAGGCTCTAACACAGACATAACTCTTGGAACTTTTGTATTTAAGTCATCTCTAATAGAGTATTCAAGTTGAGCTACATCTACTATAGAGTTAGCCTTTGCAACACCTATTTGGTCGCAAAAATTTAAAATAGACTCAGGCGTATAACCTCTTCTTCTAAGTCCTGCAATAGTTGGCATTCTAGGGTCATCCCAGCCATTAATATCTCCACTTTCAACTAACTCTAAAAGTTTTCTTTTACTCATAACTGTATAGCTAATATTTAGTCGTGCAAACTCATATTGATATGGTCTTGGAGGCTCTAACTCTAGTGTATCTAATAACCAATTATATATATCACGATTATTTTCAAACTCTAAAGTACAAATTGAGTGCGTAATTCCTTCTATATAATCAGATAGTGGGTGAGCAAAATCATACATTGGATATATTGCCCAATTATCTCCTGCTCTAAAGTGGTGTGCATGTCTTATGCGATATAGAAGCGGGTCACGCATTTTCATATTTGGTGAACTCATATCAATTTTGGCTCTTAATATATGCTCTCCCTCTTTAAATTCTCCATTTTTCATTCTTTTAAAAAGGTCTAAATTCTCCTCAACAGTTCTATTTGCATATTGGCTTCTTTTTCCAGCAGTTGTTACTGTTCCTCTATACTCTCTTATCTTATCTTCATTTAAACTATCAATATAAGCTTTTTCCATTTTAATAAGTTTAATAGCATAATCATATAGTTTTTGAAAATAATCTGATGTAAAATATACATCTTTGTCCCATTTAAATCCAAGCCACTCTACAGCATCTTTTAGAGCCTCTACGAATTTTGTATCTTCTGTAGTTGGATTTGTATCGTCCATTCTTAGGTTACAGTGTCCATTATAATCTTTGGCAATTCCAAAATTAATAGCTATAGATTTAGCGTGACCTATGTGTGGAAATCCATTTGGTTCTGGTGGAAATCTTGTAACCACCTCTTGGTATTTACCTGATTTTAAATCCTCTTCAACTACTCTTCGTAAAAAATCTTTGCTCTTATTCATATTATTAAACCTCTTTGATTGTGGGACTTTTAAAGGTGAGTATTTTAACCAATTAGTGCTTAATTAGCCCAATCTATACACTTTTTCTCAAAATCAATTTTATTTATATTAATAAGCAAATTATCTACCATTTAATCTCAAATTATGGTAAAATTAAACTAAAAAGGTTTTATCATGTTCAAGAAATATCTTATTATTTTAATATCTTCGATAATTTATGCAAATCCAACGCCATCACCTATTAAGATAGTATCATTAAATGAACCATTTACTATAAAAAGTAGTAAATCTATTTTTAATACAGATATACTCTACACTTATAAAGAGCTATTAAAGTGTAATCCTAAACTTAATGCTGTTTATAAAATAGAGGGTATTCATAAGGTTAAGATTATTCCCAAAAAACAGTTACAGAGTGGGACTCTTTATCAATGTAAATATGGTAAAGATACCATTAAATTTAGAACTAAGCCCTTTGGATTAAGAGATTATAACTTTTTTAAAAGAGATAAACTTATAAAAGTTGAATTTAATGATAATATTAGTCCTAAAGATGTAAAAAAATATATAAAACTAACCAAAATAGATAAACTTTCAACTACAGATTTAACCTATAGTATAATCCAACAAAGTAGTAATACTTTGCTTTTAAAGATTAATGAACCTGTATATAATAATCCTATAGAGTTAACTATAGATAAAGAGCTAAAAAATATTAATGGTAAGAGTTTAGGAGAAGAGTTTAGTAATATATTTAATGCTAAAAAGTCATTAACTGTTACACTTGATAATAAAAAAGAGTCAATGGATATTAATGATAAGCCTAGAATGGTCTCTTTAGATAGTGGAGAGTTTGCTATTAGACTATTTTTTGATGATACACTAGATAATAGTATAAAAGATTTTATAGAGATTGATGGAATTGATAATTTTCGTATTAGTAGAGATAACTATGTAGGATATAGACAAAGAAAGAGATTAAAACTATCAAGTGGAGCTTACTATTATACTGATATTATCAGCCCTGAATTTAAACCAAATCATACATATAAAATAACCATAAAAAAGGGTCTAAGAACATATAGAGAGCTAAAAGAGGATAAACACTATACTTTAAAGAGTGGAGATTTAGCAAAAACTATTATATTTGAAGATAAAAAACCTTATGTATCAAATAATGGAGAGCTAGGTTTTTCTACCATTAATCTAAATAGTGCAACTCTTATAGTACAAAGAGTATTAGACGATAATATGAGATATTTTGTAAATTTTGAAAATGCCAATAAGAGTGTAGTTGATAGATATTTAGAAGAGGTATTTACTAAAGAGATAAAACTAAATAATATAAAAAACAAGTTAGTAAAACAAAAATTTAAATTCTCATCTTTAGATGAAGATTTACCTTTTGGTGTATATAAGATTACTTTAAGATATAGTGATGGAGAGGAAGAGAAAAAGAGTAGCAGGGTTCTATTTTTATCAAATATTGGAATATCTGCAAATATCTCTAAAACACAAGCTTTTATTCATACTATGAAATTAGATAGTGCAAAACCTTTAGTTACTGCAATGGTCTATCTTTATGGAGAGAATAATCAACTTATAGGTTCAGCAAAGAGTGATAAGTATGGTATGGTTGTAATTGAAGATAGTGAACTTCTATCTAAAAAACCTATAGGTATAGTTGTTGAGACAAAATCAGATAGAAACTTTTTAGTCTTAGATAGAACTATATCTTCTCCATCTCCCGATGAAATTTTAAATAAAGAAGAGAGATTTAGAGCTAATATTTATTTACAAAGTAATATAGTCCGTCCTGCCTCTAAAATAAACGCACTAATTACAATTAAAGATAGAGCATTTATATCTGCTAAGAAACTACCTATTAAAATAGTATTTAAACAGAGATATGGAAAAATAGTTCAAGAGAAGATATATCATACAGATAATTATGGATTAATTGATTTTAACTATCAGCTTGATAATGAGGATAAAACAGGAACTTATGAGATTGTAGCCTATATTGATAAAACTATTATTGGTTCTACCACTCTTAAAGTAGAAGCTTTTATGCCTCCTAAAATTGAGAACCATATAAAAATGGCTAGAGATAACTATTTAAGTGGTGAACTTATTGAAGCTAATATTAGCTCTAGTTATCTATTTGGTACTCCTGCATCATATCTTAATGGAAAAATTAGTTTATCTAGCAGACCAATAGAGTTTTCACTTTATAAATATAAAGGATACTCTTTTTCTAACCCTAATAGGGGTGGTACTATGGGGTATTTAGCCTATAATGAAAATATTAGATTGGATAGTAATGGTAAGATTAATATAGCACTTCCTACTATTATTAAAAATCGTGTTCCATCTATTTTAGAGGTAACTTTGGGAGTTACTATTATGGACGATAATCAACCTGTATCAAAATATAGAAAATTAAAACTTTTTCCATATAAAAATATGGTTGGATTAAAAGTTGATACTACTCATTTAGAGAAAGGGCAAGAGTTAAAAGGTAGAGCTATTTTAATTAATCCTCTTAGTGGTGAGGAGATTAATAGAAAGCTATATGCCGTTATTAAAAAGATAGATTGGCACTATAGTTATACAAATGGTAATAGTAATTGGGAAAAAGAGAGTAGGGTGGTTGATAGTTTTACCATTAAACCAAATGAGCCTTTTGCAAGAAAAGTTGGTCAAAATGGGGATTATATTATAGAGGTTTATGACCATTTAGGTGGACATAGTGCAAGTAGTGATTTTGAGGTTTGGTGGCAAGATTATAGTAATATCTCTCCAAAAGATGATTTAAAATCGGTAGAGATTGATTTTGAAGATAAACTCTATAAAAAAGGAGATACAATTATTGCTACAATTAAATCACCTATTTTAAATGGAGAGTTGCTTTTAACTATTGAAGATAATAAAGTTGAGGGTTATAGATTGGTTCATATAGAAAAGGGTGTAGCTAAAGTAGATATTCCTATAACTTTTGATATGAAAAAAGGTGCATATCTACATGCAACTGTATATAGAGCAAGTGACACCTCATCTAAACTAATTCCATTTAGAGCTATAGGATATGAGTATATAGAGCCAGACAATACAACTCATAAAATAGATGTAAAAATAGAAGCCCCAAAAGTTACTAAATCTAAAAGAGTAATGAAACTAAATATAGTAACCTCTAAACCATCTAAAATTTTAGTAAGTGTTGTAGATAGAGGAATACTTCAATTAACCAACCAAGGAGAACCTGAAATATTTGACTTTTTTAATAAAGAGGCAGATAAAAAAATATCATATTATGACCTATATGATAAATTAATGGCATATCTAACAGAGGGTAAAATAATAGATTTTGGTGCAGGTGATATTGCAGGTGGTGGAAAAAGAAAACATTTAGCACCAGATTTTGGTAAAAGAGTTAAACCGTTTATGGTTTGGAGTGGAATTATAGAGCCTACTGATAATAATACAACTATAGGAATAGATATACCTCAATTTAATGGTAAAGCCTCTATTATAGCTGTAGCTGTAAATGAAGATAGTATAGGGGTCTCTTCAAAAGATATTATAGTAAAAGATGATGTAATGATAAAACCATCATATCCTCTATACGCTTTAAAAGGGGATAAGATAATAGTTCCTATAAGAGTCTTTAATACAACTAAAGATATAAAAAATATTACTCTAGCATCTATATCTTCTAAAAATATAGAGTTTAAATTAGACGATAATAATTTAACTCTCTCTCCAAATAGTTCAACTATAATTAATGCTAAATTAAATCCTAAAGAGATTGGAAAATCTAATATAAAACTAATAGCTAAATTTGGTAAAGATGAGGTGGTTACAAATAGTGTAGAGCTTCCTATCTATAGCCCTTATGCTATTAGTACTAAGACATTTAAAGGAATTAGCAATAAAAAAGAGAAGTTTACCATTCCTAAAGAGTATATAGGAGCTAAAGCTTATATTACACTATCTAATAACTTAATAGGTGTTTTAGGAAATGATTTAAAATATCTAGTTAGTTATCCTTATGGTTGTGCAGAGCAAACAACTTCTAAGATTTTAGCAATGTATTATGCAAGACCTTTCTTAAAAAATACCATTTTAGTTGGAGAGAGTAAAAACTTTATTAGACAAGGGATTAAAAAATTAAGAAATATGCAAAACTATTATGGTGAGTTTAGCTATTGGGAAAAAGATGGAGAGATTAATCCTTATGCTTCACTATATGCTTCACAAACTCTATTAGAGTTAAAAAGAGATGGAGTTTATATTGACCAATTTGTAATAGATAAAACTATAAAAGCATTAAAAGCTATTGTTTTAAAAAATGGTGATTATTTAGGAGATTATAGTGAGTTTCATAGAGTTTATGCTGGGTATATTTTAGCCGAAAATAGTGAATTAAGTGATAGTAGTTTTAATATGCTATTAGAAAAAGGTTTTTATAAAGAGTTCTTTTTATCTAAATATTATATGTCTGCTATATTAAAAATAAAAGGTAAAACCAAAGAGGCAGAAGAGTTATATGCTAGTGTAGGATATAAATTATCATCATATTTAAAAAGTAGATACTCCAACTATAGTGGTAATTTTGAGTCTAATATAAGAGATATGTTACTTCAATTTATTATTAAAACTAAATACTTTAAAGTAGATGTAAAAGATTTAGCAACTATAGAGAAATCATTTAATACTCTATACTCTACACAAGAGAGAGCCATAGCATTAAAAGCTGTAAGTATCTATCTTGGAAAGCCTACTAATAGTAAGTTAGATGTTAATTTAACTATTAATGGTAAAAGTAGAAGATATACTAAACCAATATCTTTAATAGTAAATAGTGTTAAAGATAGTAATATACTATTAGCTCCAAACTCTAATGCTATGAGTTATAATATTGAATTAGTAAAAAATCTACCTAAAAAGATAAAAAATAGATTATCAAAATCTAAAAAGATAAGTATAAAAAGAGTATTTATAAATGAAGATAATCGTAGTGTCAATTTAAATAGTCTAAAACAGGGAGATAAAATTTACTCACAGGTAACTATTGCAAACTATGGAGAGTTTAAAAGTGTAGTAGTTAATCAAAGAGTACCTAGCTGTTTAACTATAGTAAATAGTAGAATTCAAAATGAGACTCCAGATGGTAGATTTAAAAATGTAAATATTAATCAGGAGTATAAAGAGATAAGAGATGATAGGGTACTAAATTTTATTGATTTAAATAAAAAACAGATATATAATAAAAAGAGTAAAAAATATATAACTAAAGAGAATAAAGGAATTATATTTACTCCTCTTTTAGTTACAACTAAAGGTGAGTGTAAAATACCAGCAGTTATAATAGAATCTATGTATGATAGTAGAGTAAATGATTATGCTAAGGGAGTAGAAAAAATTATAGTTTTAGATAAGATTAAAGAGAAAAAAGCAGATAATATTAGTTTAGAAGATAAGGCTAAGGTATTAGTTAAAAAGCTATATTATAGAGAGATGCAAAGCAATAATCCACAAGATTTTATAGAGCTATTTTCATACCCTTTATCTCAATACTATCATAAAAAAAATGTGACTAAAAAAGATATTATAAAAGATAAAGTAAAATATTTTAGAGATTGGACAAAAAGAGATTATCAAAATATTAAACTTAAAACTATACGATTAGATAAAAAAGAGAAAGAGGCTACTATAAAGATAACTTTTGATTATACTTTAAAAAATAGCAAAAAAGAGCTAAAAGGGGTTAGCAAACACCTTTTAACTATTAAAGAGATAAATGGAAAGGTTTTAATTACTAAAATTGAGGTGGCAAAATAGAGTTTTCTATTAAAGAAAACTCTATTTATCAATTAGATTTTATCTACAACCTCAATACCTAAAATCTCTAACCCTTTTTTAATTACATTAGATGTCAATTTAGCTAGTAGAAGTCTACTTTTTTTAATATCCTCTTCTACACCATCTTTTAAGATTGGGTTTTGTTCATAGAATTTCATAAATAGAGTTACTAAATCGTAAAGGTATGCTGTAATAGTGTGAGGTGTTGCATCAATAGAGGCTTTTATTAGCGTATCTTCAAATTTTAAAATCATTAGTGCCAATTTATGCTCTAAACTATCTTTAATTACTATTTTACCATCTAACTTTCTATTATATTTTTTAAATATAGATTGAATTCTAGCATAAGCATACTGCATATATAGAGCTGTATTACCATCAAAACTTAACATCTTATCCCAAGAGAATAGATAATTTGACTCTCTACTTATACTTAAATCTGCATACTTAACAGCTCCAATTCCAATAGCTGATGATACCTTTTCTAACTCATTTTCACTATGAGAGTTTCTTTTCTTTATAGTCTCTTTTGCACGAACTACTGCCTCATCTAGTAAATCTATAAGTTTAACTGTTCCACCATCTCTTGTTTTAAATGGTTTTCCACTCTTATCCATCATTGTACCAAATGCAATATGTTCTAATGCTACGCCTTCTCCAACCATAGATGCTAGTTTTGCAATTTTAAACACCTGTTTAAAGTGTTCTCCTTGTCTTGCGTCAACCACATAACATACTCTATTGGCTTTCAACTCCTTTGCTCTAAACTCTAATCCTGCTAAGTCTGTAGTGGCATATAGGTAACCACCATCACCTTTTTGAACAATAACAGGTGTATCTGAATTATCTAAAAAGACACACTTTGCTCCACTGCTATCTACTAATAGCCCCTTTTCCTCTAGCGTTTTAATGACCTTTGGAAGTTGAGGATTATAAAAACTTTCAGCTCTTACATCATCTTTTGTAAGTTTAACTCCCAATTTCCTATAGACCTCTTCACAGTGGCTTAGAGATGTATCTATAAACTTTTGCCATAGATTTAAGCAGTGTGGGTCTCCTTGTTGAATTTTTACAACATACTCTCTAGCTTTATTGGCAAACTCTTCACTTTGGTCAAATCTAACTTTAGCATCTTTATAGAACTGCTCTAAATCTTGTAGGTTTTTAGATGCTCCCTCTTCTCCTTGTTCTTCTAAGTAGGCAATAAGCATACCAAATTGAGTTCCCCAATCTCCAATATGGTTTTGGCGAATAACCTCATCTCCTAAAAACTCTAAAAGAGTAGCAAGAGTATCACCTATAATAGATGAACGAAGATGACCTACATGCATCTGTTTTGCCATATTAGGTCCAGAGTAATCAACTACTACTCTTTTCGGATTTTCTATAAAACCAACTCCTACTCTTTTATCATCTATAATAGAGTTTAAACTATTAGATAACCACTCATCATCTAGCCATATATTAATAAATCCAGCACCTGCTACTTCAACTTTTGCTACTATTGGAGAGTCTATATGTTTTATAATATCTAATGCTATCTCTCTAGGATTTCGCCTAAGAGTTCTTGCTAATTTCATAGCTCCATTAAATTGGTAGTCTCCAAATTCAGCTTTTGTGGCATCTGATACTATAACATCACTAGCCTCTATATTTGCACTTTCGAGTGCTTTTTTTATAATTCTGTTTAATTGTGATTTGATTTTCATTTGTGTTCCGTAGAGATACCCTTTTGTGGGTATCTTAAATTAGATTTAGTTTCTAAGCTTTTTTAACTGTATCTTTTGTGTCAGTTACTGCCTCTTTTTTAGCATCATCTTTTATCTCTTTAACCTCAGCTACTTTTTCATCATCATCTTTTATAGCTTTCTTAAAGTCTTTAATCCCTTTTCCCATACCTTTTGCTAAATCTGGTATTTTCTTTGCTCCAAAAAGTAGTACTACTATCGCTAAGATAATAAGTAACTCTGGCATACTTGGCATTCCCATTTACATGTCCTTTGTCTGTTTTATCTAAATTTATTGATATTTAGTTAAGAGATTATACTAATATTTTGTTAATTTAAAGTTTATGATAGACCATTTTCCCACTGAACTACCAAATTTTCTAACTCTTGTTTACTTAATTTCAATCTTGAGGCATTAGCAATTGTAGCAAATTCTAAAGAGGCTCTATCTATAATATCATTAATAATAACAAAATCAAACTCTCCAATAGCTTTAATTTCCTCTTTTGCATTCTCTATTCTCTGCTCTATAATATAACTCTTATCGGTAGAACGACCATATAATCTTCTCTCTAACTCTTTTAATGAAGGTGGAGTAATAAAAGCAGAAGTGACCAAATCACCCATTTTAGCTCTCACTAAACGGTGACCCTGCACATCAATATCAAAAATTACCAATTTGCCCATCTCTAAAGCCTCTTTTACAGGTTTTAAAGATGTACCATAATAGTTACTATGGACTGTAGCATACTCTAAAAATTGACCTGCTTTAATATCCTCTTCAAACTCCTCTTTAGATACAAAGTAGTAATCAACTCCATGCACCTCACCCTCTCTAGGCTCTCTAGTAGTTGTAGAGATAGAAAAGTAATACTCTCCTATTCTATTACTAGCACTATCTATAATAGTACTTTTTCCAGCACCACTTGGACCTGAAAGGACTAATATTGCTCCACTCATTATACCTCTTTTGGAAATTCAATAGTTATATGTATCTTTGTTCCACGAAGAAGTTGACGAAGCTCCTCAATAGGAAGAGAACCTACTGTATCTTTAAATACTCTCTTAGCAACTTTTGGTGTCTCCATACAATTATCTTCCTTTTTACTCTCTTTAATTTCATCTTCTTTTTTAGGTTTTTTCTCTTCTACTTTTGGCTCAAAAGGTGGAGGTGGTGGAGTTGTCATAACATCTTCTAAAGATAGATTATCATCTATTTGTTCACTATTTAAAAGATTTTTAATATTTGATATTTCATCTTTATCTAATATTTTTGTCTCTTCAACACTCTCTTTTTTAGACTCTATCTTTTTACTCTCTACTTTTTCTACCTCTTTAATCTCTTCAAAGTTAACTTCATTTTTACTATCTATATCTAATGTAAGAAGTTCATCTTTATCCTCTTTTATACTTTTTATCTCACTATCTTTTATAAAAAGGTCATTATCTATACTCTCTTTACTATCTGTAGTTTTAAGAGTATCTAATTCGAAAAGGTCATTATTAAAATCATCTTTTTTCTCTATAATAGGTTCAGGTTCAATAACTTTTTTCTCCTCTTTAGTAGGTATAAACTCTTTTTCTAATCCTAAATCAAAACTCTCTTTAATATTATCTAATTTACTTTTTTGTGCATTTAACTCTTCTAGTAATTTCTCTTCGGTCTCTTTTAAACTATTATCACTCTCTTTCTCTTTTGGCTCATCATCAATAAGAGTAAGTGGAGTTAAATCACCTTTTTTATTAGATATAAGTTCATTTAAATCTAAATACTCCTCTTTAGGCTCTTCTTTTTTAGAAGATAGTGACAAACTCTCTTCTTTATCTATTTCAATTTTTGCTTCACGAAGTATAGCTGATACTTCAGATGGTAAGAATGGTTTTAGAATAGTATAATTAAATATTTTATCTTTCTCTTTATCATCTTGAGTATAAAAGAGTACTTTTCTTTTTATACCTGAATTTTTTAAAACAGTAGCTAACTCACTACTAAAAGCTTCTGAATCTACAAATACTATATTATAATCACTCTTTTTTAGTTCAGATATATCTCTAATCTCATCTAAATCGACACTCTCTTTTCTAGCACTAAGTGCTGTTAATCTTGATACAACTGGATTACTATTTACTAATAATATTTTCATTTTTTCTCCAAATTTGATAACGGATTGACAATTCTAGTATAATTTCTGTTAAATATGGTTTAACTTTTACTATACACAACTCTTGATACTTATTCAATAAACGAATATAATTTAGATATAATTTCAAAAAATAGTTATTGCATACTAATGTTAATTATTAAAGGAAATAGATGTTTGTTGATAGTGTTGATTTATTGGTAAGTTCAGGAAAAGGTGGTGCTGGTTGTGTCTCTTTTTGGACAGAAAAATTTGTTATTAAAGGTGGACCAGATGGTGGTGATGGTGGAAAGGGAGGCTCTGTATATTTTACAGTAGATAATAATACAGATACACTCTCAGCCCTTAGAGGTAGAAACCATATAAAAGCAGAAAATGGAAGACCAGGTGAGGGGAGAAAGAAGTATGGTAGAAAAGGTAAAAGTGTAAATATTGTAGTTCCAGCAGGTACACAAGTAATTGATGCTTTAACTGGTGAGGTACTTTTTGATTTAGTTAATGAGGGTGAGAGCGTTCTATTTTTAGAGGGTGGAAAAGGTGGACTTGGAAATATGCACTTTAAAAGCTCAACTAACCAAAGACCAACTTATGCTCAACCAGGACTACCAGGTATTACCAAAGAGATAAGATTAGAGATGAAACTTATAGCTGATGTTGGACTTGTAGGATACCCTAGTGTTGGAAAATCAACTCTAATCTCAACTATATCAAATGCTAAACCAAAAGTAGCAGAGTATGAGTTTACAACTTTAATTCCAAATTTAGGTGTAGTAAATGTTGGAGAGTATGATTCTTTTATGATGGCAGATATTCCAGGTATTATAGAGGGTGCTAGTAGTGGTAAAGGGCTTGGATTAGAGTTTTTAAAACATATTGAAAGAACAAAAACACTACTTTTACTTGTTGATATTGCAAATTATAGAGAGATGAAATATCAATATGAAACACTTTTAGTTGAACTTCAAAGATACTCAAAAGAGTTAGCTAAAAGAAGATTTGCTGTAGCCATTACTAAGTGCGACTCTCTTTCTATAGATGAGGTTAACAGTTTAACTAAGCAGTTTTTAGAGGATATTGGACTAAAACCAAATAGCACACTTAAAAAGTATAAAGCCAATATGGACTATTTATCTTATGGGTTTAAAGAGGATTTTGGGGTATATTTACCAACTAATGAACCTCTATTTGTTCTGCCTATCTCTTCTGTTTCTCACCTAAACATAGATACACTTCGTTACTCTCTTAAAGGTTTTGTAAAGAGTGTTGAAGAGCAAGAGAGTAAAAAAGAGGCGTAATGGATTTTAATCGTATTGTTATTAAAGTAGGTTCTCATGTATTAACCGAAAATGGATATGTTGCTAAAAAGAGAATGATAGAGTTAGTAGAGCTTATTGCTAAACTTATGCAAAGAGATATTGAGGTTATATTGGTAAGTTCTGGTGCAGTATCGGCAGGTTATACAGTTTTACCATTAGATAGAAAAGATATAGGAAATAAACAGGTCTTAGCAGCTATTGGTCAACCACTTCTTCTTAAAATGTATCAAGAGAAATTTGCTAAATATAATCTTTTATGTTCACAAGTGCTACTAAGTGCTAGTGATTTAGACTCTAAAAAAAGAACACATTTAGCAAGGGTCGCTATTAATGGACTTTTAAAAAATAGAGTTGTACCAATTATAAATGAGAATGATGTAATAGCTACAGAGGAGTTAGTATTTGGAGATAATGACCAACTTTCAGCATCTGTAGCAGATAATTTTAATGCTGATATTTTAGTAATACTATCAGATATAGATGCACTTTATGATAAAGACCCAAGAGAACATAGTGACGCTAAAATTAGAAAAGAGGTAAATTCCATAACTCAAGAGGAGTTAAATGCAAAGCCAACAGCAAATAACGAGTTTGCAACAGGTGGAATTGTTACAAAGTTAAAGGCAGGGGATTATCTATTGAAAAGAGGTAAAAAGATGTTTTTGGCTACAGGATTTGGATTGAAAGATATTAATAGCTTTCTTCTTAATGGAAAACAGATTGGAGGAACACTTTTTAGATGTCAACAACAATAGCAAAAAATAAAAAAGCGTATCATGATTATGAGATTTTAGAAAAATTTGAAGCAGGTATTGTTCTGCAAGGGAGTGAGGTTAAAGCATTAAGAGCTAAGAGAGCTAATTTAAATGATGCTTTTTGTAGATTTATTAAAGGTGAGTTATATCTGATGAATGCTCATATTGCACACCTTGATACAACAAATAGAAATTTTGCAAGAGATACAAGAAGTCCTAGAAAACTACTTTTACATAAAAAAGAGTTAGATAAACTCTTTGGTAAAGTTAGTAAAGATGGAAATACGATTGTGCCTCTTAGTATATATTTTAATAAAAGAAATATAGCCAAAGTTAGCATTGCTATAGCAAAAGGTAAACAGCTACACGATAAGAGAGAGACTTTAAAAAGAAGAACTCAATTAAGAGAGGCTCAACAAGCTATGAAGAACTATAGATAGAGCCTACTTTATAATAGTTGCTCTATCTATTTTATCTATATAGTTATTAAAATTTAGAGATGTAACAGCAGTTCTTCCTAATGCGTAGTGTCTGCTAGACTCTCCCCAAACAGTTTGAATAACATAAGGCTCACCTTTATAATCACCAATATAGAGCATTATATGACCTTGTAGATGAATAATTGTAGAGCCAATAGGTGCTGAATTTATAAGTAAATCTATTTTAGCATCTTTACTTAAACTCTCTAACTCCATATAATTACTATTTACTCTACTTTGAGATAGTGAATTTCTAGGCATTTTAATCCCAACTGTTGCATAAATCTCTTGAATAAATTTAGAACAATCTTGCTCACCAAAAGAGCCACCCCAACCATAAGGAGCATTTAAAAATTTAAAAGCTTGTGTTAATATATTTTTAGGAGTATAAGAGAGATACCCTCTATTTACATTATCTGTTTTTATAGTAGCATTACTTAATACCAATTTTCCATCACTATCTCTAGTTGGAATAAGTACCATTGTCATATTATCAACTGTTAAAATAAAAGGAAGTCTAACCCCCATTCTTAAATAATCATAATACTCTCCTGCTACCATAACAGCACTTTTTGCATTAGTTGTTATAATAAAATTTTTAGTATTAAGATAATCTTCTATCTCTTTTTTCTCTCCAAAGGCTATATCTTTATCTCTTATCCAACCGGAACTTGTAGGTGCTACTCCATAGTGCCATTTTCCATCTTTAGTTGAGTGTAATATAGCAATAGGTGTGGCAATATCAAGTGCAGAGTTTTGATTACGGTCAAAAAATATCTGTTCTTTTTTCTTAAGAAGTGAAAGTTTAGTTGGAATAATCTTTTGATTAGTGTAGTTTACAGTAAGAGCATAACGAGTATCTACACTACTTTCAATATTATCTAAATCCATATACTCTTTTATCTCATTAAAAAAGCTATTTGGAACTCTATTACCATCTTCAAAATATTGTGCTATAGAAGAGATACTTTTTTGCATTCCCAATATACTTTTTTTAACCCAAGAGCCACTATAATTTCCATTTATATCTTTAAAATATGTTAATTTATTCTGTTGATATGCTACATTATTATTAAATTCATTAATCTCTTTACTACTCATAATAATTCTATTTGGATTTTTAACTTTATCTATCCAAAACTCTGCAATATTTAAATGACGGTTTTTATTTACTATAATAATTGGCTGTTTCTCTTTTTTACTACTTAAAAGAGGTTTATTATCTCCAATCTCTTGGCAACCTGAAAGTATTAAAAGTGTAGTTATTGTTATTAGGATTTTTTTCATAGTGAGATTATAACTAAAGAGTAATGAAACTACTTAATTTTCTCCTAGAACTTTTTTATTTATCAGTTCTAAAAATAGGGTTGAGTTTTTATAGATTTAGGCTATTTTAGGCTATTTATGGTATAAACCTTAAAAATAGTAATGGAGATATAATGATAGCAGAGAATATAGGTGAACTTATAGGAGATACCCCTTTAATAAAATTAAATAATCTTTCAAAAGATGCAGGAGCTACGATTTTGGCTAAATGTGAGTTTTTAAATCCCACCTCATCTATAAAAGATAGAATTGCTTTAAATATGATAGATAAAGCTTTAGAAAGTGGAAAAATAGATAAAAACACTACTATTATAGAGCCAACAAGTGGAAATACAGGTATAGCTTTAGCTAGTATTTGTGCATCTAAAGGGTTAAAGCTTATTTTAACTATGCCAGAGTCTATGAGTATAGAGAGACAAAAGTTAGTTAAATTTTTAGGTGCTAAAGTAGTACTTACCCCTGCAAATGAAGCTATGCAAGGCTCTATAGATAAGGCTTATGAGTTGGCAAAAGAGCTTAATGGTATTGTATTACAGCAGTTTGAAAATATGGATAATCCACAAGCTCATAAAGAGAGTACAGCTATTGAAATTTTAGATGATTTAGGGGAGAATATTGACTACTTTGTAGCAGGAGTTGGAACAGGTGGAACTTTAACGGGGGTTTCTGAAGTTTTAAAACAGAAAATTCCTACTCTAAAATCTATAGCAGTTGAACCTACTAATTCAGCAGTTCTTTCAGGAGAAGAGAAAGGTTCTCATAAAATTCAAGGGATTGGTGGTGGATTAATTCCAAAAGTGTTAAATACATCTATATATAATGAGATTATAAAGGTTAATGATAGTAGTGCTTTTAATATGGCTAGAAGAGTAGCAAAAGAGGAGGGGCTTTTAGTTGGAATTTCAAGTGGTGCAAATCTTCAAGCCTCTTTTGAGGTAGCATCAAGAGAAGAAAATAGAGATAAAGTTATAGTTACTATTCTCTGTGATACAGCAGAGAGATATATGAGTACAGAGTTATTTGAGTAGATGAATTTAATTGAGACTATAAAAATAGAAAATGGAAAAGTATATAATCTAAAGTGGCATAATAAAAGATGTAATAAAAGTCGATTTGAACTTTTTAATAAAAAGAGTCCTATTAATTTAAAAGATTATATTACAAATTTTCCTAAAAAGGGACTGTTTAGATGTCGTATTGTTTACAGTAGGGATATATTATCGGTTAAGTATATTCCTTATACTATAAAACGAAATAAATCATTTAAAATTGTATCATCTAATATAGATTATAGATATAAATATTCTAATAGAGAAGAATTAAATAAGTTAAAGGAAAATAACATATTGTATGATGAGGTTATGATTGAAAAAAATGGATTTTTAACTGATACAACTATTGCTAATATTGCTTTCTTTAATGGAAAAGAGTGGATAACTCCTAAAAAACCCTTGCTTGAAGGTACTTTAAGAGCAAAACTATTAGATAAAAAAATATTGGTTAAAAAAGATATAAAAAGTGACAGTTTGAAACACTTTTCACACTACGCTTTAATGAATGCTATGATAGGATTTCAGATACAGAAAAATATTACTATTTATATAAATACAAAAGAGAAAATATGTCTTTAAAAAACCTACAAAAACCACAATTTCAAGATATTATGCAAGAGCATATATTTAATACTATTGAATTTCTATTTGATACAAACCAAGAGTTTGGTGTAGCTTGTGAGATTGAGTTTGTTCAATTTGACCCACCACTGCCAAAAGATATAGAGACTACTCTTCCTACTGTTACACTTTTTATGTTAGCTAATTACTCATTTGAGTCTGCCTCATTAACTGATGACTATTTACAATTTGAGGCTGGTTTTGGAACAGATAATTTTGGCTCTTTTGTTCAAATCCCACTTTTAGCTATTAAACAGATGTTTGTTAGTGAATATCCAATACTTATAAATATAACATCTCCACAAGAGGAGAAAGAAGAGGTTGACTCTATGAGTGCATTACTCAATAACCCTGAAAATGCAAAATTACTTAAAAAGAAAAAGAGATAGTTTTAAGATGAAAAAATTACTTAGATGTGGAACTCTTTTACTCTTTTTAACTATTAGTGGAGTTTTTGGAAATAGTGATTTTAGTAATAAAGAGCATATTAAAAATATTAAAATTTATGATGTAAATCAAACAGTTATTATCTCTAAACCTTTTATTATTATTACAAGTATAAAGGATAAATCTGTTCAAAACAGTAGTAAAGAGATAGTGCAGATGGCAATTAAGAGTCACCAAAACTAGCACAAAATAAACAATGTTCTAGCTGTAACTATAACTAATTATAAAAAAAAGTTATAGTCAGGCAACCCTGTAATAGTCTTCAAGAATAAATTTTATAGATTCTTTTT
>Ga0256842_1000238_pt1 | contig 48623 bp, 51 predicted proteins | sample 4559240metaG_FD_185973 | JGI IMG/M metagenome (GOLD analysis project Ga0256842, IMG submission 185973) | Hydrothermal vent microbial communities from Guaymas Basin, Mexico - 4559-240 | ecosystem: Environmental > Aquatic > Marine > Hydrothermal vents | place: Mexico: Guaymas Basin | collected... | reverse complement strand
CTAATCCTTCCTTCGATAGATACGATTCCTTACCATACACAACAACATCTACTCCTGGAACCATTCTGAAATACACTCTTACATTCTTCGCACTAAGATCCTTGTACGAAACCACGAACTTCTCAAATAGTTTTAGCAATGCGTCCACTCGTGAAACATGCTCGAACTCTCCATTCGTACTCTTAGCTATCTCCACGAGTAAGTGCTCGTTGTAACTTTCGCCGACACCAACAACGAGACTTGCAGAAACAAGTTCGCCAAGTTTTCTAGCTATCGAAATTATTGCTTCCGGATCCTTGGGACCTACCGTTGGTACACCATCCGTTAGCAACACTATCCTAATGTCCGAGACTTTGCTTCTCGACTTCATCAACAACCTTACAGCATCTTCGTACATCGATCGTAGTACGCCATATATGTTTGTTCCACCACCAAGCTTAAGGTCCAGAACTGCATCCGCAATCCTATCTCTTTCCGAGGCGGGCACCATTTCTACAACCTTCCTAACGTTGGCATTGAACCCATACACCGTAACTAGATCGCAGGGCTTAAGGTACTCAAGCATTCTGAGCGTAGCCTCCTTCGCTCTGTATATCTTGGCACCGTCCATAGAGAAACTCGTGTCGATGGCTATGAAGTACGCTGCTGGCAGTCCACTAGATCGAATACCACGTATCCGTAGAGCGAACGGTATTACCTCCTCCTTACCTTCAACTATTTGAAGCCTAGCCAACTTCAATGAAACATCTATCGACATGCGAGACCTAACCCTCTACACTTCCTCGCGCCAACGCTTAAAGAGATGATTTATCTTGAGATACTATGATCTTAAGCATCTTCAACGAACACGCCTACGTATCAACATCCACGCCATGCAGATCATCGACGCTGACGCTACTATTAGAAGCAAACCTGTTCTCAAATCGATGCTGCTCGAGCTTCTGAAGATCGTGTTCGTTCCCGATCTAGTACTACGATGAATGCAACTGAGTGACGTAGATATGCTACGAAGAATTGCGGTAGATGTTAGGCTCAACCCTGTCGTGCTCACGGACCGCGATGCACTCTTGCTAAGGGTTCTCGTAACACACGAATGCGTAGCACGAATTCCTAGACCCCATTGCTCTAATTCACTCGTAACCCTACGCACCAATTCATTGACATCTGTATTCTTTTCATACCTCTTTATTACGAAGATCTGCAGAGCATCTATAGTCTTACTAAGGTTCCTGAATTCCTCAACAATAGTTTTGTTGACAGTAATGCTACTAGTCGTGCTCTCAACAACGAAAGGATACACTATCCATGAATACGCCAACAGATCAAGCGAAATCCATCCATATGGATACACATAGCTAAGAACGAATGCGTGAGGACCACATCCATAGAACCTATAAGTCGTGTTCTCTATGGGTATCGATATGTTTAAACCGTTGATTACTACATAGCCGTGCACCATAATCGCAGGCACTTTCATGCTCCATAACAGAGCTAGCAAAAGCCTAGACATATCATCGCAGTCACCACTCCTATTCTCGAGAACCTCCTCGAGAGTCTTTGGATACGGTGAAGGACTGTAACGAATGTATCCAGATAAATAGATGAACTGGGCAGCTTTAACAACACGTCCAAGTAGTGGAAGTTCGTCTAAGTCGTATCCCTCCCTTGCTAACCACTCCCTGAAATCACGTAGAAGTATTCGGGATACATTCGTGGGAACGGTACCTACGTACTTCGATAATTTCTTCATTACATCCGGCGGTACTTCCTTAGGGCCTTTAATCGATGCGGGATTCCGAAGAGATGATGCTACGAGTCGCTGCGTCAATGCTTGATCTACTCCACAAACTTCTACCACAAGCACTATGTATGCTTCAACAACGCTTCCAGGAGATACGTTGAAGGCAAAGCATTTTTGCTGTTCATCAAACCATACACCATGCGTATCAATGGTGTAGACTCGTTGTGATATGCTTCCTAGAGTCAGGTTCTGTGGTGTCTCTAGACATAGTGTACCGTTGTAGGTAGAGTTCTTAACGAAGATAGCATTTATGAACACCAATCGTGTGCAATGGTCTTCTCCCTCAACAATGCTTAGATGAGGAATCAATAGCGTTAACACTATCATTAGTAGTACTAAGCTCGATAGGTACTTCATGTTCGGTACCTACGACCTATAGGTTTGCAGAGTATTTATCGTCCTCGATCGAGTGCAAAGGTGTCTTCGTTGTACGGAATACTAGTACTCACATCGTTGATTACCTTAGTAGCGTTAGTGGCATGGGGTAGGGTAGAGAGACATTGGGTAAGCTTAGCAATCCTAGCATTACTCATCGTAACTCGGTGCGTAACGCCTTACGAAGCACTACGATTCGTTGACTGGGATGTATTGGGTCTCATACTAGGAATGTCGATACTTACTGAACATCTAAAGCAATCCGGATTCGTAGATCTAGTAGCATCATTGATTAAGAAACGCATCTCCAATACTAGAACCCTAGCATTCGTACTAAGTTTATGCGCTGGCATCGTGAGTATAGCGCTGGAGAACGTATCCGTAGTCATTCTGTTCACGCCAATAGCTCTTACCATCTGCAAGACCGTGGGCGTAAATCCTGTACCCATAGTTATAGGAGTAGCTCTTGCCTCAAACCTCGCTGGGTCAGCAACGATGATAGGCGATCCACCAGCAATCATAACCGCTGGGTACCTCAACCTAGCCTTCGGAGATTTCATATGGTACCGCGGCAAACCATCGATGTTCTTCCTCACCTTAGCTTCCATGATCGCGTCATGCATGGTGCTCTCAATGCTTACCCCAAGAATCCGACTAAATGCAAGTAAAACTAGCAACGTTAACGTTGACCGTGCATACATAGCTGAAAGCTCGATCGCGTTATCGATAAAAATAACTTTGCTAAGCCTTCGACACTACCTAGGGATATCGCTAACGTTCAGCGCTATTGTTGCTCTGAGCTTCATCTCCATAGCAAGGCTTCTTCACAGAGATTTCGAGAGTATTAAGAAAGCATTCGTTAATGGCTTCGATTGGAAGACCATTGCTTTTCTCATAGGAGTCTTCGTTCTTTCGGGAGCTTTTGCAAAGCATGGATTAGCTCAGCAGACTGCGAATGCTATGCTGAGCCTAGTCCATAGGGATCTATTCATGCTTACGAGCCTCTTGGTATGGTTCTCAGTGCTGGTATCGGCGTTCATAGACAACGTTCCGTATATAACGACTATGTTGCCCGTGATCAAGGCGATAGCTCAGGAACTACATGTGGAGCCCATAACAATTGCTTGGGCAGTCCTCTTAGGAACTACTCTCGGTGGAAACCTTACATTCATAGGTGCTTCGGCAAACGTTGTTGCAGTTAGAAAACTTGAGGAAGAAGGGTATAAGATTACCTTCGTGGACTTCCTAAAGCTGAGTGCTCCCTTCAATACTGTTAGCGTTGGTTTGGGGTGGATACTCTACGAAGTTATTTGGGTGTTGCCCAGCTCTTTCTAACGAGTACCAGCATTAATGCTAGGGATGGAAGTGCTATTGCTAGCGCTGTTGCGGTTCGCGAAATCATTCCTAGGCTCGGCTCGTTGAACACATCTTCGAATACATTCGATACATAAGCTACTCCTATTAGTGCTGCTGATCCACCTGCAATGCTCTTGATCTCTCTCCTCATGGATTTGACCTCCTCCACCATACCGCGCTAGCGAGCATCGGCTACTTAAAAGCTTTTCGGTTTAGAGCTACTGCTCGATGCACCCAGCTTTCCTGAGCGTTTCTACCACTATGCTCTCGAACGTAGGTCCATCGATGTATCCTACGAGGAGTTCGCGTGGAACACCATCTATTATCACGGCAGTCGAGGGTAGGGTTTCTACACCGAGACTCATAGCTATCTCTGGATGTTTGTATGCATTCATTCGAACGAATGCTGCGTAGGAGCTGTACTTCCTACCTACCTCTACGAATATGGGATAGAACAGTTCGCAGTACGGACATACGGGAGAATACATTGCTAGGAAGACTACCCTACAGTTAGCGATTACTCTATTCAGCAACACTGGATCCACATCCATTCCAACTTCGTAACGCTCACGACAGCATCTCAACGCTTTCACGCTTCGTTCTGCAATTTCTTTAGCCATAGAATCTATTATCTTCTTCGCATTCTCATCCAGCTCCATACAACCACCGTCAAAGTTCTTGCGAACCCCGCTCAAAAGCTCTAAGCGTTAAGCAGAGAGGTTCTAGCTGGGCATCGAAGTGCTTAGAAAAGCACGACTTTTCCAACGATTAGATGGAGGAGTTGTACAGTGCTTAGTCTGTGAACGTAGATGCATACTCCCTCCTGGAGCTCGTGGTGCGTGCGGTAACTACCTTAACATCGATGGCACGCTCTTTCACGTAGGTTACGGAAAGCTTAGTGCGTACGAGAGTCGTCCCATAGAGATCAAACCACTGTTCCATTACTGGCCCAATAGCACAGCTCTAACGTTCTCGAACTGGGGATGCAATTTCTACTGTCCATGGTGTCAGAATTACCACATAAGCTTCCGAAAACCTCGAGATGAAGATCCCTATACTCCTCCAGAAGAACTCGTAGAGATGGCTAAAGTCTTCGGCGATGAAGGTCTCTGCGCAAGCTTTAACGAACCAGCAACGCAATTCGATTACCTAGTCGACGTCTTTACCCTAGGTAGAAAGCATGGACTCTACGGCTCAGTTGTAACGAATGGCTACTTCACAGAGAAAGCACTCGAGATACTGGTTGTGGAATGCGGCGTCGATGGGTGGAGCATCGATATCAAAGGATGTCCACAGATGAAAGTACTTCGAGGCGTAGATCACGAGAAGGTGTTTAGGAACGCTAAGAAGATCCTCGATCTTGGTGGACACGTAGAGATGGTGTTCCTAGTAGTTACGAATGCAAACGATTTCGACGAATGCGTAGAGTGGATAATAGATAAACATTTGCAGTACTTAGGTCCCGAAGTACCGCTCCATGTGAATAGGTACTACCCAGCAAATAGATGGTTCGAACCACCAACACCGATAGACAAGCTCTTCTCTATAGCTGAGAAAGCTCGTAGAGAAGGAATAGAGTATGTATACGTAGGCAACGTCCACATACCAGGAACAGAGGACACTAAATGCCCACGATGTGGAAAGACCTTGATCTCACGCTACGCTTACCGCGTTACGTACTTCAACCTAGACAAGGTTGGCGATACCTATCGCTGTCCACGATGTGGACACAGAGTACCGATACGTGGAACCTACGTCAAGCACAAATCATCGTTCTTACTATAAGCGTTGACTATCAGACTCGGCTGGAATCATCATGACTCAGCATAATCCTCGGGTCATCATCTACCTTCGACGAGATATCGAATCCCAGATAGCCTTTGGGTATCCTACGTAGAAAACTTTTATGATTACGAGCGTTGAAGGTCATTAGACCTCGTTGAGAAGAATTGTGTGGCGGGCCCGCGGGGATTTGAACCCCGGACCACCGGCTTAGAAGGCCGGCGCTCTATCCTGGCTGAGCTACGGGCCCAGCACCATTCCTCATCATTGTTGTAGGGGGTTATTATCGCTTGATCAACTTCGTCACTACTTCCTCTACAATTCTTTGTACATCGTTAGGGCCTATCTTGACGATTCCGGAGACATGATCGGGTTTGCCCCCTGCTCTGACCTCGACATACTTCTTCATTTCGTTGACTATAGTTCTCGCATCTACGAACTTTACTGCTTCTTTCCCTAGCGATAGCTCTATGAACGTTTCGTTCTCGCTCCTAGGCATGTACGCAACGATTAGAGCACGTGGTTCGATCTCGATGAGCTTCATTAATAGACTTCGCAGTAGTTCCTGGTCTGGAAGCTCATGTCTGTAGATAACGAGTCTTACCGGTCCCAGCAATGTGCTCTTAGACAAGAGATCTTCGATCAACTTCGTCATCGCTATGCTGCGATAGGTCTTAACAAGCTTTCTAAGATCCTCTAGCTCTCTAAGCACAACATCAACTCTTCTATCTACTTCCGTTGCTGATGCCCCTAGTTTTTGAGCTACGTTAACCAGCTTCTGTTCAATGCTATCGGTATACTCCTTGAGAGCTGTAGACGCTGTAAACTCGAACCTCACGATGCCGTCCGCTATCTTCTCAACGTTGATTATCTTCACAGCTCCTACCTCGCTCGTATTCCTTACATGGGTTCCGAAACACGCTTCGTAATCCCATCCAGGTATCTCAACAACACGGATTACTGGTGTCATGGGTACACCCCCTTGGTATAGCACGAATCCATAGAGTTCTTCAGCACGATTCCTTGGAAGTAGATGCACTTTTACGGGTAGTGCCTGCTCTATCACGTTGTTAACCAAAGCCTCTATCTTAGCGATTTCCTCCTTCGTAGGCAATCTGAAGTGCGTTACATCGAGACGTGCCTTCGTTTCTGTTTTCTCAGCACCGGCTTGCCATACATGCTCACCTAGAACTCTTCTCAATGCCCCTAGCAGAATGTGTGTAGCTGTATGGTGTTTCATTTTACGATACCTACAACTCCAATCGATTTCTCCAACGACCTCGGTCCCTTCCTCTACCTTGACAGGTCTTTCGAGGATATGCACAATTACATCGCCAACCTTCTGCGTATCTACAACACGATAGGTCTCCGAACCAATGCGTAGAGTTCCTCGATCACCAAGCTGACCACCTCCTTCCGGATAGAACGCGGTTTGATCAAGCACTACATACCTATCGAGTACGCCTAGAATGCTGGCACGGAACGTTCTTAGGTATGGATCCTCGTGGAAGAGTCTTCGCGTTGCTGGGAACCTCGATGCCCACGAAGCGATGTCTTTAGGAAGCTTCTCTTTCTCGAATTCTCTAACTTGTTGAGGCTTACTATGTCTAGAGGCCACGATCGAGTAGAAATTCGATGGAACCTCTATCGATACACCAAACCTCTTCTCTAAGTACTCTTTCAAGAGGTCTGGCGGTACACCTTGAGAATCGTACAACGTTATCAACTCTTCTAACGAAGGCTTCTTCTTAACGAATTTCGGAGCTATCGTAGTGATTCGTTTCAGGACCTCGCGGTACTTATCCTCTTCAATCCTAAGAACTTCCTCTATGTAGTTCCACATTCTCGTCATCCGCGGATAGAGATCGCTCCAATAATCTACCTGCATTTTCACGAGCTCTAGAAGCGGAACATCTACACCTAAACGGCTCAGCTTCCTCAACGCTCTTCTGATGACTAACCTAGCTAGGTATCCCTCACCGCTATTCGAAGGAACGATACCATCGCTCAACATCAACGCAATCGTTTTGCTGAAGTCGAGTAGCGCAAAGACGTCTATAGCTTTCGTAAGCTGCTCACGAACTTCCCTCGCATCGATTCCAAGCCTACGAGCTACTTCCTCAGCAACTATCTCTACATCGATGCTACGGCTTCTCGACGCAATCCGTACCGCTTCGTATAGCACATCATCGCTAGGAGGAACGACGTTCATGATCTTGAAGAACTTTGGCACTAGTTCTCCGTACACAGCGTGGAACGCCGTAGGAGTACGTTGAGATAACCAAGCAATTCTCTCGATACCGTACCCAGTATCAACGATCTTCAGATCCATCTCTTCGTACCTACCATCAACGCTCCTAAACATCATGAATACTAGCGTAGCAACTTCTAGTCCTCCCACGGATACCTCGAAACATGGACCAGCATTACCACCTCCTTCCCACCACGATTCCTTGAACCTAAGTTCTTCGGGTGGTACCCCTATCTCTTCAACGAAGAACTTGTACGCATACTCAACGGTCTCGTTCGTCCAGTAAACGAATTTATTTGGATAGTTGAAAGCGTGGTGCCCGCCCATGATGAAGTTCGTTAGGTGTCTACCGAATGTAAGACCCACGTTATCGATATCCTCGAGCCTTATACATGGCTGAGCAATCACTAACGGATTTGCTGGAGGAGGAACTAGACCCGATGTAACGTGAGGCTGAAACACTACTATGCTCGCTATCGTTAGGTACAGATCTTCACGCCATCGAGCAACCACAGGTCTAGGCTCTACGATCGCGTGTCCATGCCTTTCAAAGAACCTCAGGAATCGCTCTCGAACTTCTCGATAGCTAAGCCTCTTCGTCTTGATATCGAAGAACGTATACTCTTCGCATGGAGAATCTCCACAAGTATCGACATCCTTTAGAGTCCAGAAGAACGCGTTACACGATCTACATCTCTTCCTTACGTAGCCTAGATCTTCGAAAAGCTTAACGCGAAAGATATTCTCATCTACCTTCACGTGATCACCCTTAGAGAAACAAAACCTCGATGATATATAAAATTCTTAAGTGTTGCGTCGACGAAGGTTATCCGAATAGTGCTGCTAGTCCTTCTGCTAGTTGTTCTTCTGATACACCTTCCTTCTTCTCTTCCTCTTCTTTCTTCTCTTCAGCAGGAGCTTGAGCAGCTTGCTGAGCTGGAGCGGGTCCTGCAGCTACGACGGCTGGAGCTACAGCTGGAGCCACGGTTGCGCTCTTAATTACTTCGTCGATGTTTATCTCCTTCACTGCGGCTACGAGTGCTTTGAGCCTCACATCGTCTACGGCTATGCCAGCTGCTTCGAGTACCTTACGAACGTTCTCTTCCGAGATTTCTTTCTTAGCTGCATGGAGTAGTAATACGGCGTAGACGTACTCCATCAACCTCACCCTTGGCTCCGCAACGCAGTTCTGCAACAAACCTCCTAAAAACCTTGATGATCTCTTCAAGGCATTGCTTCGGCAAGGATCCCAAGTCGTTCCCTAACGTACTTAGCGAATCTTCTAGCGGCTAGATTCCCTCTAAAGGCATCCACGATCAGCAAGCGCGGACGTGCCTCATCTACGTAGTGAAGCACATCCTCGAAATCTGCATGATCACTCAGCGCAACGATCCATACATTGCTCGATATCTGCTTAACTGGTCTATTGAAGAGCCATCCACTCAAAACTATGTGCGTCCCCCGACGCTTAGCACTATCCCTAAACTTCGCATAGTGCTCGAACTTCACATACCACGAGAACTTCTTGAGTTCCTCTGCTTCCGGTGTTCCATCTAGGTACAGATCCTCGATTTCGAAGCCATACTTCCTAAGCTTGTTAGCTATCAACCAGTGCTTCGTCGATGCAATGAAAGGCGCGTCGAGACCGTGCCTACGAAGTATCATCATTGCTTCGCATGCCTTACCAAAGTATGCATAGATCGTTACCGGTCCTTGCATAAGTAGATTCTGCACAAGTTTCGCGAACTGCTCCTCGATCTCGTCTTCGCTAGGTCTTCGATGGGAAGGATCTCCGTAGGTTGCATCAACCACTAGGATGTCTACATCCTTGAGTATGGGGGTCTTGGTACCAGCATGCTTGAAATCTCCAGTGTAGGCATAGATACCTTCATCTGTTTCGAAAACTACCTGCGCTGATCCGGGAATGTGTTCTGCATAGACAAGTCTAATCCTAGCACTTCCAATGTCTAGCTGTTCACCGTAGTTCAAAGACCGTTTCTTGATGCGTGGCATCGTGTAGCCAAGACATTCAAGAAGATCGAAAGTTATGGGAGTCGCGATGATGTACCTACACCTAGCTATACTTCGATCGATATCGAGGATATGATCGTAATGAATGTGTGTAACGATTCTGTACCTACATAGATTGCTATGTCCGTCTACGCAAACGATATCGCTAAACACTATCGCGCCTCTAGAATCTACGTAGGCTTTCCGAACGACTTTCTCCATTCTCGACAACCGTGTCTAGCACATAGCTCTATTCCCGTTGAAATATTCAGTGTTTCGCCTCATCGCACAGTACTAGATGATTTCCTCGACCGCTCCGTACTCACCAGAGTACTCATCTCCAGGATCTGGATCGTGCCAAGATATAGGAGGATTACCGTAGCGTATCACTGGTTTCTTTAGCTTCGTCAGCATAACGACACGACTCGGCTTGCTTTCGGAAGCAATGTTGTAGCTTAGAGCCTTAGCAAGTTCTTCAGCTACCTTCCTAACCTCGGCATGACTAGGCATATCGCTTCTCTTGAGTCTCTCTATCGATCCTCCTATATGCATGTAGGCCTTGACTTCGATGTACGTAGGTTCGGCGCGGCTCAACAGCTTTGTCCAGAACTCAATTGCTTCTCTATGCATGTTGAAGCTCTTAACGATGGTTATCCTGACAACCGTTGGACACGTAAAGCTTGGTAAGATCTCGAAAGTTTCTAGCGTTCTTCTCCATAGCGTGGGTGCTATCGGATTGTTAAACCTTAGATACGATTCGTAGCTAAACGCTTCGATCGATACGTAGAGCTGCGTCGGTTCAGTAGATAGATTCGCAAGGACTTCGGGTCTTACACCTCGAGTTACGAGGAACGTTGTCAAACCTCTCTTATGGAACTCCTCGATTAGATCCCCGAGCAAGGGGTAGAGAGTGGCTTCTCCCGTCAAGCTTATCGCTACGTGTTTAGGGTTCAACGCTTCTTCAAACATCCTTCTATCAACTCCGGGATACATCTTGTAGCCGCTCACGGTTCTACGATGTTCTTTGATAGCCATCTCCACGATGTACCTAGGATCGTCAACGCTGGGAAGCGTTACCTCATCCCAGCGATCGCGATCGCTCGGTCTATACCTCCAACAGTGCAGACACCTATTCCAACACCAGAGTACGGAGGGAGAGAACTGTATGCATCGATGCGTTTCGATACCGTAGAACTTAGCTTTGTAGCAGAAGTGTTTCTCGGTCAATGCTTTGTGAACCCAGTAACACTTCTTGACGGCGCTATGACCACCTATCACATGGTACTTCTGCTTCCTTAGGTACTCCATCGCGATTCTCGTAGGCGTAGGTCGAACAGCATCCATGGATTGCATCGTCACGATCAGCACTCCTAGCAATACTCTAGCTAACACAACTTAATAGTTTCCCAACACAACGCGAATCTGATTGGAAGAGCTCGTACAGGCGTGGCGAGATGAAGGCTGTGGTCGTATTCCACGGTGATTGCGATGGTGTTATATCGGCGGGACTCTACATAAGACGTTTCCTAGCCGATTACTATCCAAAGAATCTCGTTCTACGCTTTACCCAGCCATGGAGAGCTGCAAAAGATGTTGAATCCGCTACGAAGAGCGTGGAAAGCGAAGGCGTTGATCATCTGGTGATACTAGACGTAGCGCTGAATCCAGAGCTCGTAAACGTACTTCGAGAGATTGCACGCAGCGGCACTAGGATAACAATCATCGATCACCACATATCGTCGCAGAACCTCGTTGAAGAAGTGAAGCAATTCGCTCGCGTTGCATGGATCCCAACGGTCTCAACTCCTGCAGTGCTCGTCGAGACCATGATCAAGAACCTTAATAAGTACGAAGAGCTTCTCGTAAACGTTGCAAACGTATGCGAAGGTAGCGAAACAAACGATGAGACGGTCAAAGGTATTGCAGACTGCATTAAGCTAGCTCTAGCCATAGATCCTACCGATACCACAACGTTCTGCGAAGCCGTGAAGAGCATTGTTGAAGGCAAAGAATTCTGGAGATCGCCCGAATTCGAAGCCAAGTACCGCAGAGGTAAAGTACTGTTGAACATGCTCGTCAACACGATTGCTCGTCGCGCTCGAGAAGTCTGTGGATGGGTAATAGTGAGCTTTACACATGCTCAATCCTTAGCATACGCTGGTTTGTTTGGAATAGCATCTTCTGAGTACACGAAGAGGCATCGAAAACCGTTGATACTGATACGAGGTGAGGAAGGAAAGATCGTAGTAACGGTGAGATCCCCCGAAGGCAAGGCTCTCGAGCTATGCGAATACATCTCGCGTACCCTCAACGCTCCGTTCTATGGAGGTCATAGAGAAGCGGCATCGTTGACCATATACGGCGAAGAGGATGTAGATAACATAGCTAGGAAGCTAGAAGAAGTTGTAAGATCTTTCGAGAGGTGCTGAACCATCGTATGCATAGACATCGAGCGTAAGGATTGCGTAGAGCTCGCGAAGAAGCTCAACGAAGTTCGAAAGAGTATGGTGGTGATCCTAGTAGGTGACATGAGTATCGAATACTATGGACGTGCAGCCTCCTACGCAGCTGAAGCTCCAAGGCTACTGATCACAAAACCCGATGGAACACTCCTAGTACATGAAGCTAGCAAACGAGAACCCTTGAATTGGCAACCACCGGGATCGACAATAATATTCGAATGCATTGAACATACTCTGAGAGTGCGATCCATACGCACTTCTCCACGAGAAGAGGTATTGATAGAAATCCCTAGAGTATACCTCGTAACCGCATGCAAACTCTCAACAACGAAGCTCGTAGTGGTTGGTACCGAGAAGGATATAGCTAACGTTCTCGCTTCGAATCCTCACGCAATAGATCCCAACGCAGAGCTCGTTGGTCGCGAAGTTTCAACTCCTTACGGAAAGATCGACGTCTTGCTCAAGCGAAGCGATGGAACGCTCATAGTTGTCGAGGTAAAGAATGAGCGAGCTGGTATACAGGCGGTTTCGCAATTGAAACGGTACGTGGATTACTATCGTTCGCAGGGGTATCGAGTTGAAGGAGTACTCGTAGCTCCTTCGATATCTGAAGAAGCTAAATCGCTTCTGTTGAAGGAGGGCTTTCGTTTCGTCGATAGCAAGACTCTTACATATCGTTCGAGACCTACACTCGAAACATTCTTTAAGAAGTAGAAACGATTCGTAGAGGGCTAGGTATGGAGTTCCTACCCGAGTTCTTGAAGCAGTACGTAGTTGTTAGAGAGTTCAACGTTGAAAGGGATGGGAAGTGCATCAGTATCTTGTTCGCGTTCTCAGAGCATGCATGCGATGAGTATGGGAGAGTTCATGGAGGTTGTCTAGCTGCTCTAACGACTTCGCTCGCCGAGTATCTATCGCGTAAACACATTGAGAGCGATGAGTACATAATAGTGCTTAGCACTAGCATTTCATTCGTAAAGCAGCTATCGTGCCTGGAAGAGGCATCTCTAAGAACATGCATTCATCGAGTTGGTCGAGTTGCCGTAGCGGAAAGCATTGTCGAGGATCGTGACGGCGTTCCCGCATGCCGTGCATACACCTCGTTCGTAATCGAAGAGCGTTGATAACACCGTCCCTTAATACAGAACGCTGGGTGCATAAACGTGCGAATCCTTGCCGTAAGCGATATCCACGGTGCACTAGACCGTTTCCGTGAGATATACCTACGCGTTAGGAAAGATATCGAGCTCGTACTGTTTGCCGGGGACATCGCTCCATACCGAGGCATTTACCAGACATCGAAGCTCCTAGACGAACTCGATACATTCATCGACGTACCCTTGCTATGCGTACCTGGAAACATGGATCCGCCCGAACACTACGAGAAACCTCGTGAGAAAGTTATCAATATCCACGGCAAAGCGATTGCCATCAACAATCTTGTAGTGATTGGCGTAGGAGGTTCGCCACCAACACCTTTCGGAACCGTTTTCGAGCTCGAGGAGAAAGCTATCGAAGAGCTATTGTCTGGTGCAGCTGCAAATGTTGCGAGCTTCGATAACGCCATAGTGCTAAGCCACAGTCCACCCTACGCTACGAAGTGCGATATCGTCTATATGGGTCAACACGTAGGATCTAAAACCATTCGTAGATTCATAGAAGAACGAAAGCCATTGCTATGTGTATGCGGACATATCCATGAATCTAGAGCTGTAGACAGAATAGATCGTACAGTGATAGTCAATCCGGGACCCTGCATGAAAGGTTTCTACGCTTTGATAGATGTAGATAAAGAGGGTGTTAATGTAGAGCTCCTCAAGCTCTAGCAATTTGTTCAACGAGGTTCTTAATGACTTCTTTATCTATTTCGAATCCAAGCGATGAAAGGAATTCCACGAATTCTTCCATCATCGTTATCGAAGCTAGTGTACCACCTTCCTCGCCTAGTTCAAGAAGAGCATCCTTCAATACGTAAAGCGTTGCATCTCCTAGCGCGGAGGAGATGTAGATTCTTGGAACGCCGTGCATTCCCTCGAGTATCTCTGTTATGATGCAAGCAATGCAGGGATCTAGAACATGTATGTCTGGGGGTACATCTCGCGGTAGCGATGATATGCTACGTTCAACGTCTGTACATCTTGCGCACCTAAAGTATATCTCCTGATACTTTTCAAGCACTAGATTTACGAGATCGCTCCACTTAATCACGATTCTTCACCACGTTTGAAAGGTTTAGCTCGTGGATCTTTTAGATACGATTCTAGTTCGAGCGTTCCAAGCACCTTATCTATCTCGTGCTTGGTGAGCCCGTAGTAGAACTCTATGAATTTGTACGCGATTTCTCTTAGTACGTCCATGACCTTGGACTTGCGCGCGCCAAGTATATTCGCAACGAGATCCCAAGGCAGTCCCTGAAGAACCTTAAGTATCAATACACGTTCCTCGAACTCGCTTAGCTTAGGTCTACACTCGGGTTCTGATAGCCAGTAATGTTTGGCGAGCTTGTGCATTACATCCGTACAGGATTCGTACGTCATGTATCCTTCGTAGTAGCTCAACAATCTATCGAGTTGAACTTTAGTTAGGTTAGGTGGACGTATACGGCATTCACGTTCTTCGACTCGATAAACGGTGTTGAGGAGTTGCTGCGCTATCCCTACCTCGAGATCTCGATACGTATCGTGTAGGCTCTCCAGCACCTTCTCACGAAATTCCCTGTTTATCGCCTCCACGATCAGTTTCCAACGCTCATCAAGAGGCTTTATTACGAGAACCGTGTACTCAGCGCTTACCGGGTTCCTATCTGGAGATATGTGTACAGGTACATACCCGTTCTTGATCCAGAATCTAAGTAGTTCCTCTGTAGCACCAAATCCGCTACCAACCCAATGATATCCGCGTTCACGAGCTTCTTCCTCAACCTTGCTAAGCATGTAGGAGCCGATACCTCTACCCTGTACAGCTGGATGAACTGCTATCCTAACGATTCTCCATCCAACACCGTTACCGATATCTCTTAGCCGTGCATGCTTTAGAAGTCTATCCGGAATGATGTTTCCGGGAATCTTTCCTCCACGAAGCAACGAATCAAGGTACTCGAAAGGTATAGGACCTTCCTCAGCGAGCTGAACCGCTGCAACGATTTTTCCGCTTGGTAACCTCAAGGCTCTTATGCTATGGTGTGGAGCGTCCGCCATCATGCCGAGATCGTCCGGCTCGTTTCTATAGTGAGCGAGTACGTATATTCCGAAGAGGCTTCGCAACAACTTCTCGTTCTCTTTCGTGAACAAGGTTTCTGGATCTAGCTTTAGGTACTCGAACCTCTGCTCCTTGATGTACGCCAAGTCTTGCTCGTCAAGTTCGTCGGGTTCTGCATCCAATAACAGGACTCTGAACTGCCATCTCTCCACGGGATCATCCTTACCGTACCGTATAGGTTCCTCCATTTCGTATATGTACAGCTCTGTATTCGGATCTTCGCGTATCCTCTTCATGAACCTTACCGAGAACCCTCTACCCGCACCTTCGTATCCATGTATCGTCGTAGCGAATACGGTACGACGATAACTTCTCCAGATCTTATGTAGCAACGGAACAGCGATACCAGCAGCCTCGTCAACGACCGCAATGTCTACACCGAGATGAGGAACTGCTGCAGGTTCCCAGTACTCTATGCTGAATTTACTTCCACGAATCTCGAGTATCTTGTCTTCGCGTTTGATAACGTTGTACTTGATTCCGAGAACATCTAGTGCTCTGATAGCCATGTTCATCAATGGCTGAACGTTGGTTAGCGAAGGTGCTGTAACCGCTATCCGCACCTTGGGTTTACTCTTAGAGAGCTCCATTATTATTCCTGCCAACGCTATTCCTATAGCACACGACTTGCCCCTACCTCTATCAGCTATGAGTATTACGCTCATGCGTTTCTTCTGCGGTTTCCTAAGGAGATTCTCCATGAGTTTGAGTGCGTTTACCTGATCCTGCGTGAGAGCTAGTTTATAGAGTTCCACGGGGAACGTCATTTCGTTGGGTAGCTCAATGCCCGTCTTCATATGCTTGACAGCCTTAACGCTTCCTAGCTTGATTGCTTGATCGTTATCGACATCGTAGATGAAGACTCCTTCACAATCCAACGTTATCTCCTTGAACCACCTAACAAAGACTTTCCTAGGCTCTGGATGCTGTGGAACTGCTAACGACATCTGGAACAAGTTCTTCCTGTTGTGCCAATCATGCCAGTTCGGTACTAAGAGAATCACTATACCTCCTCCTTCAACTATCCCTATTAGTCGACCTATATCGTTGGGCTTCAAACTATTTATTAGATCCATCACCAACGCTTGATACGTTGTACCGAGGTATCGTTCGCTCGCTTCGTAGACTGCTATCTCTAGCTTAGCGCCTATTTTCCTACGCTTGATATATCTCTTGACTAACCTCTTCGTAATACGTTCTCTTAGAAGCGCATCATCGAATTCGTCGTGATATACGTACAACATGTTGGGACCTTCACGATCCTTGAACATCTTCTTCCAGAACCTTACAAACGTTATGAGTATGTCAGCGCATAGGATTGCCATCCTACGATGATTGTCGCCCGCGAGTATGAGTAGCAACCTATGTCTATTCTTTGCAGCTTTAGCAAGTTCACCGAAGAACACAGACTTAAAATCGTTGTAGTTCTTTGTCATGCTAGCCGCGATCTCGTCCTTGCTGATCTTGATCTTGGTAGCGCTACCCACGGTCTACACCCCGTACAAAGAAAATTATGTAGAAACCATTACGACCGAAAAATCATGAAGACTACATGTAGAGTATTCTCTTCGCGAGTTCTTCCTTTATCTGCTCGTAGCGCTTCAATCTATCCTTCGTTAGGCTAGGTTTAACGACCTCCATAGCTTTCATGAAGTGTCTCCATGCTACGGGTTTGGGTCTTGGTACGCCTTCCTCTCTAAGGCTTAGCATAACTGCTTCCCTTACCAACGCTTCGAGATCCGCACCCGTGTATCCCTCAGTTATCTGTGCAAGCTTTACGAGATCCACGTCGTCTGCTAGAGGTACCTTACGCGTGTGTATCTTCAGAATCTCGTACCTCGCCTTGAGGTCGGGTGGCGGTACGTAGATCAATCTATCGAATCTACCGGGTCTGAGTAGTGCTGGATCGATTAGGTCTGGACGGTTCGTAGCGCCTATGACTACTATTCCTCTCAGAGGTTCGATACCGTCCATCTCTGTGAGCAGCTGATTAACGATGCGATCAGTGACTCCCGAAGTATCGTGGTGTAGTCCTCGTGCTGGAGCGATAGAGTCTATCTCGTCGAAGAATATGACTGCTGGAGCTACTTGCCTAGCACGCCGGAATATCTCCCTGATAGCACGCTCGGATTCACCAACCCACTTGCTAAGGATCTCCGGACCTTTTACTGCAATGAAGTTCGCTCCGCTTTCGGTGGCGACAGCCTTGGCTAGCAATGTCTTTCCACAACCTGGAGGACCGTAGAGTAGAATACCCTTAGGCGGTCTGATACCCATTTGTTCGAATATGTGTGGATACTTGAGAGGCCATTCAACGGCTTCCCTAAGCTGCTGCTTTACGTCTTCGAGTCCGCCTATGTCATCCCACCTAACTTCCGGTACTTCGATGAGAACCTCCCTCATTAGCGAAGGTGGTACGACCCTCATCGCAGCTAGGAAGTCGCTCATCGTAACCTTGAGCTTCTCCAGTAGTTCTGGTGGTATCGGTTTGTTGAGGTCTATTGCATGCTCTTTTCTGAACCTTCGAAGAGCATTCATAGCGGCTTCCTTGACGAGCGCTGCAAGATCTGCTCCGGTATAGCCGTGAGTCATTTCGGCAAGTTTATCGAGATCGACATCCTCTGCCAACGGAACGTTTCTGGTATGCACTTGCAGAATTTCTTTCCTAGCACGTTTATCGGGTGGAGGTACCTCGATCTCGCGATCGAATCTACCGGGTCTACGGAGCGCTGGATCTAGTGCGTCTGGTCTATTCGTTGCTCCTATAACTATGACCCTACCCCTCTCCTGCAATCCATCCATCAACGTCAAGAGCTGGGCAACTACTCTCTTCTCAACTTCTCCAACGACTTCCTCTCTCTTCGGAGCGATAGCATCTATCTCATCGATGAATATTATCGCTGGCGCATTCTTCTTAGCTTCCTCGAAGATCTGCCTCAATCTCTGCTCGGACTCTCCGTAGTACTTCGACATGATTTCGGGTCCGTTTATCGCTATGAAGTAGGCACCAACTTCGTTAGCTAATGCTTTGGCTAGCAATGTCTTTCCACAACCTGGAGGACCGTAGAGTAGAATGCCTTTGGGAGGCTCTATACCAAGTCTTTCGAAGAGCTTGGGCTGCTTCATAGGTAGCTCAACGATTTCGCGAATGCGTTCCTTAACCTCTTCCAGATCTCCTATGTCTTCCCACGTCACTCTCGGGATACCTATCGCTGGTTCACGCGCTGGCTCAGTTCTAACCTCGACATCTGTTTCGTCGGTTATGTAGACTGCTTGGCTAGGAACGGTGCTTATGACTCTTAAACGAAGTTGGTACCCGAAGTACTGCGGGATAACGATTATCTCGCCGCGCATAACGGGCTTGTGGAGAAGCTCTCTCTTAATGAACTTGGCGAGGTACCTAGCGTAATCCTCAATAAGCCTCTCCTCGATCGGTGCTAAAACGACTCGCTGAGCTGGTGCAACGTTTGCTTTCCTAACGGTTACTATATCGCCTACGCTAACACCCAGTATCTGTCTCGCAAGCCCATCGATTCTAATGATTTCGAAATCTTCATCCTCTGGATAAGCAGGCCAAGCTTGAAGAACTGTTGCTCCCTTTGGACCACGAACCTCTATGTAGTCACCAACATCTATGCCTAGAATCTTGAACACCTTCCTAGGTATCCTAGCAATCTTCTTACCAACATCACGTTGCTTAGCAGACTCAACACGAAGCTTAACCTCTCGCTCACTCATGCTACACACCCATACATAGCCACAGAGCTAACCACTTCCGGAGATTAATACCTTTGGTCTTAGACTCTTCGAGAACCACGGCTGCGATCTATGAAGAGTCGAGAAGAACATGGTGCCGCGGCCGGGATTTGAACCCGGGTCTCCCGCACCCACGCAGGGTGTCACGGGCTCGAGAGGCCCGCATACTTGACCGGGCTATACTACCGCGGCACCTCCATAGGGAGGCTATGGCTATGGTGCGCTTATAAGCGTTGATGGCACTAGGGCCGAAGGGTACGTTTGAGCAGTGTTCTGCGCGATTTAGCGATTCAACGAATGCGATGGCTCTTCAGGCTAGGAGTAGAAGCTGTTAGGCAAGGAGACATCGATCTCGCTCGTAGGTATGGAGAACTCATACGCAGAATATCGATGAGGGTACGGGTACGGATTCCAAAATCTATAAAACGCTGGATCTGCAAGAATTGCCACGTAATTATGGTTCCTGGCCTCAATGCTAGGGTTCGAACTAGACGAGAAGGAAAGACTCTTAGGCTCGTTACTACGTGTCTTACGTGCGGGTACATACATAGGTACGAGTTCGTGGTGCATAGAGGTGGATTGGAGAAGCATCGTGAAGCAGTTGAAGAAGATAAAGGTGGCGCAATCGAGAGCCGACGTAAACATAGGTAAGAAAGGTATCCATCCTGGTCTCGTTGAGGAAGTACGTAGAAGACTCGAAGAGGAGGGTGCCATCAAGATCCGTATACTGAAGAACGCGCGAAACATTGTATCCGAGGACGATATCCGTAAGCTAGCCGAAGAGGTTGGCGCACTTATCGTCGATAGCCGTGGATACACGTACGTTCTCGTGAAGAAGGGTGTAAAGAGGATTAAAATTGATAAGCTTAGACAAGGAGGGGAGTCGAGGCGGTAGATAATGGTCACGGTACGAGACGTTCCAGCAGACATATTCATAGAGCGTCTAGCCCGTTATCTAAAGGAACACGTACCATCTGTTAAACCCCCCACATGGGCACTCTTCGTCAAGACCGGTCCTCACAAAGAACGCGTACCAGATAATCCGGATTGGTGGTACTACAGAGCTGCTAGCATCCTTAGGAAGCTTTACCTTGCTGAAGGACCCATAGGTATCGAAACCTTCAGAGTTATCTACGGAGGTCTACAACGTAGAGGAGTAGCACCACCACATTTCAGAAAGTGTGGTGGTTCTCACATCAGGAAGATTCTACAGCAGCTCGAGCAAGCAGGACTTGTAGCGAAAACCAAGGAGGGTCGCGTTATCACGCCACAGGGAAGAGCTTTACTCGATAGAATCGCTTGGGAAATCTTCCAAGAGCTTGTTAAGCAGCGACCCGAGCTCGCAAAGTACGGGCCTCCATCGATTAGAAAACTCGTAGAAGCTACGAGGTGAAGGACATGACTTTAAGCGATGAAGAGCTTGCCGCTATTCTTGAACGCCAATATCAAGAACTACTTCGCAAGAAGCAAGAACTTGAACGTCGTAGGATTCAACAAGCCATCGAGGAAGCCCGTAGACAAGAGATGCTCCGTACCATCCTAACTCCGGAAGCAAGGGAAAGACTCTCAAACATCAAGCTAGTTAGACCGGATATCGCAAGACTCGTCGAAGATCACCTCATAACGCTAGCGTTGCAAGGTAGGATCACGCGCCCCATAACCGACGAAGAACTGAAAGAAATTTTAGCTGAAGTGTATGAGCGAACGCGAAGGGAAATCAGGATCAGCATCAAGGAGAAGAGGTGAACTTCGATGGCTCACCACAAACCATTAGCTAAGAAACTCCGGCTCATAAACCGCGAAAAGTCGAACCAGCCAATACCTCTATGGGTTGTTGTAAAGACTAGGTTCAAGGTTAGGTGGAGACCCAGGTTAAGACATTGGAGAAGAAGTAAGCTAGAAGACGTGTAAGGTGAGATGCATGCCTAAAGAGAAGACCGAGGGCATATACATCCTCTCGCTTAGAAGAGTGTACTGGGCAGGAAGTCGACGCGATCGAGGTAAGAGAGCTGTCAAGTATATTCGTAGATTCCTAGAGCGTCATCTAGGAGGAAAGGTGATTCTAGATCCATTGATAAGCGTGTATATATACAAGAGAAAGATCGAGAAGCCGCCAAGATGGATCGCTATCAAGTTCCAGAAGATCGACGAAGGTGTATACAAAGCTTCTTTAGCAATACCAGTACGTCGATAAACACGGTGTATCTCGAGTGTCGATACCTATCGAAAAGATGGACATACGTGGAAACCCAAATATAGGTATATACATATTTACTAACGATCGCATTACGATAGTACCACCGCTACTCGAAGAGAAAGAGCTTTCTATCATTCGCACGGTTCTTAAAACTAAAATCATAATCACAACGATAGGCGGCATGAATCTCGTAGGGATCCTTGTAGCAGGGAATAACAAGGGGCTTCTACTACCGAACTTCGTTAGAGATCACGAGTACGAGATCATAAAAAGAGAGTTCGAAGGCAACGTAGCCATAGTTAAAAGTAGATATACAGCGCTCGGAAATATTTGCCTCGTAAACGATAGGGCAGCACTCGTTCATCCCGAAGCCTATCCCGAGGTTCGCGACATAGTTAAGGATGTTCTAGAAGTCGAGACCGTTGAGAAGGGTACCATAGCCAACATACCAACCGTAGGATCGGCAGCGTACGTAAATAACCGTGGCGGTTTGGTGCATCCAGATGCAGACGAAGCAGAAATTAGCTATCTTTCGCAACTTTTTGGAGTTCCGATAGATATCGGTACGGTCAACTTCGGTATAGGGTTTATAAGGTCTGGTCTCGTTGCTAACAGCTTCGGAATAATCGTAGGGTCTCGAACAACGGGCCCCGAAATGATGCGTATCATGCAAGTGTTCGGGGGTAGATAACCTTGTCGGAGGTAAAGATATTTCGGATCTACGGATACATGCTCATAGGTACAAGCACAGCACCAGAGTGGAGAAAGTTCGTCAAGGAGATTCGAGCACTAAAGCTAAGCGATGCACTTGAGAAGCTGTACTCTGAACTTGGCAGCAAGCACAAGGTTAAGCGAGCTAACATCAAGATACTCAAGGTTGAGGAGATAAGCCCTGAGCAAGCTTTGGATAAGTATGTCAAGGAGCTTTCGCAGCTAACTAAGATGGTGGTAGAATGAGTGGAGAGCAACTCGATAGAGCGAAGATCGAGAACATAATTCGTCAATTAGCTTCTCAACTGAATGAACTTCAAACATATATCGAGGTTGCTCAAAGCCGTGTTGCAATGATAAGGCAGGAGATCGAGGAGCTAAGACTTTCGTACGAAACTATTTCTAAGATTAACGAGCGTAAGGAGCGCAACGTCATCGTAGCTCTCGATCGAAGAGGATACGCTTTCGTTAGAGCTGAACTACGAGATGTAGACAAGGTTCTAATCACACTTGCACGGGAATACGTGGTAGCGGTACCACCCAACAAAGCTCTGGAGATACTCATGAATCGAAACAAGGATCTGAGCACAGCGCTTAGGGAAGCAGAAGCCGAGCTGAAGAAGCTCCTCGACCTACATGCACAGATACGACAAAAGTTAGAAGAATACGTAGCGCTTCTCGAACAGAGTAGTACTGGTCAAGCACCTGGATCAGCACACTGAAGCTCGATCTATCGGGGAACGTACGTGTTCCGTACTCTGAAAGATCTTTTTCGTAGTTTCGTAAACAAGGTTGCGGAGAGCATCAAGTATAAACAGCTTTCCGAAGACGTACTGAATAAGGTTCTGGACGAATTCATGCTCAAACTCATCGAAGCAGACGTAGCTTACGATGTTGCTGAAGCACTGTGTACAAAGATTAAGGACGTTCTAACCAACGCCAAGATTCCTCGAGGATGCGATGAAAAGGAGTACATTCTAAACGAAATCAAGAAGACACTTCGAGAAATTCTCGAACGCGGTAAGAGCGATATCGATCTCATCGCGTTAGCACGAGAACGAAGACCCTTCAAAATAGTATTTATGGGAGTTAACGGCGTGGGCAAGACTACTACCATAGCAAAAATCGCGTACCTACTCAAGAAGCACGGTCTTCGACCCGTGATAGTCGCAGCCGATACATTCAGAGCTGCTGCACAGGAGCAGTTGAAGAAGCATAGCGAAAATCTTCGGGTTCCCTTTATAGGAGGTAAGTATGGTTCAGATCCAGCTGCCGTGGCATTCGATGGAGTTGTGTATGCTACCAAGCGTGGACTAGACGTTGTTTTGATCGATACCGCTGGTAGAATGCATATAGATGTAGATCTGATGAATGAGCTCAGGAAGATAGTTAGGGTCGTGAAACCGGATCTGAAGCTACTCGTAGTCGATGCGCTTACGGGTAACGACGCCATAGAGCAAGTCAAGAGGTTTCACGAAGCTGTAGGAGTTGATGCAGTAATCCTAACCAAAGTCGATGCAGATGCGAAGGGTGGAGCAGCTCTATCAGTGATAATGGGTATCGAGAGACCTATTCTATTCCTAGGCACCGGACAGCGCTACGAGGATCTCGTACCCTACGATCCTGATACTATATTAAACCTACTACTACGTTGAGTTTCGATAGGTGTAGCGCTGTGGGTAAGTACATTGAAGCATTCAAAAACATGAAGCGAGTCCTTACCTCAGCACAGACGCAGCGACCATCAACCGATGAGTATCTAAACGTACTTAAGTTAACGTTGCTAGGCTTGACCGTTACTGGATTGCTAGCGTATGGTGTAGGTTTACTAATGTGGTTAGCACAGCAAGGTACGGGTCTCACACCTACTGGGTGAAATCGGTATGAGCGAAAGCCCGACTCCTTCGGTCAAGGTTAAGCTACCCGAAGCACTATTCTTCGCAATACGAACAACGGCACAGCAGGAGATCAACGTAGCTATAATGGTAGAGGCACACGCCAAGGTAAAGAACTTGCCCATATACTCGATCGTCGTCGTGCCCGAGCTTCGAGGATACATAATCATCGAGGCTACGGGTCTCCACGTAGTGTACGAAGCTATCAGAGGGCTGAAGCACGTCAAGGGAAGGGCTTCGGGGACCATCAAGTGGGAAGATTTGGAGAAGCTACTCAAGCCGAAGCCCCTCATCGAAATACTTCAGGAAGGCGACGAAGTCGAAGTTACTGCAGGTCCGCTACGTGGTGCTCGTGCTAAGGTCGTTGCAATAGACAGAGCAAAGAATGAAGTGACTCTTAACATTTTTGAGGCGCAGTATGCACACACCGTGACGGTTCCCGTAGAGTGGATTAAGATCGTGAAGAAGGTGGGTAGCAGTGCCTAAGATCAAAGTAATAAAGGCTCAGATACAGGGAGGTAAGGCATCTACTGCACCACCATTAGGACCCGCCCTAGCCGATGCTGGTCTCAATCCGGCGGAAGTTGTTGAGAAGATAAACGAGATTACAAAGATCTACGAAGGTCTCACGATCGAGGTTAAGGTAGTCGTGGATCTCGATACGAAGAAGTATAGAATCGAGCTTGGACTGCCTACGACAACAAGCCTGCTACTCAAGTTCGCTGGTGCTTCAGAGCCTTCGGGCGATCCAATGCATAAGAAGGTAGGCGACCTAAAGCTTGAAGACGTGATAAAGGTAGCTATACTCAAGAAACCAGATCTCAATGCTAAGAGCTTGAAAGCAGCTGTTAAGACGATCTTAGGTTCAGCACGTTCGATAGGTCTCACCGTAGAGGGGAAGGATCCTAAGGAAGTTGTTAAAGAGATAGATGCCGGAGTTTACGACGAAATACTTAAGAAGTACGAGGAGGAATGGGCTAAAGCGTATGGAGGTGCGTAACCATGAGCACAATAGAAGGCCTTAGAGATAAGCTCGAGAAAGCGATAAGGTATGCAATACTAACGAAGAAGCCGTGGAAGTATAAGCAGAGCGTAGAGCTCATAGTCGCATTCCGAGGAATCAACGTTAAGGGTCAACCCGAGTTCCGATTCCGTGACCCCGTTACGCTACCCAAAGGTCTAGGCAAGGAAGTCAAGGTATGTGTGGTAGCCGACGGTACAATGGCTAGCAGAGCGCTTGAAGCTGGTGCTTACAAGGTTATTGGAAGAGACGAGCTTAGCAAGATGGATAAGAAGAGTGCTAAGAAGGTTGCGCAAGAATGCGATTGGGTACTTGTGAGAGCCGACCTCATGGGTTTGGCAGGACGAATACTCGGTCCAGCGCTAGGTCCTAGAGGTAAAGCACCGATACCAGTTCCTCCGAATGCAGATATAGCTACCTACATAAAGCAGTTCAAGAATACAACGAGACTCTTCAGTAGAGATCAACCATTCGTAGCTTGCAAGATTGGTACAGAAGACATGGATCCGAAAGATCTTGCAGAAAACGCTATCACAGTCCTTACACATATAGAGAACAAGATCAAGAGGCCCTTGCTTCAGTTTAGCAAGATATACGTGAAGACCACGAGTGGTCCAGCTATAGAGGTGATCTAGTCATGAGGTCGTGGGTTCGAAGCGAATTCCAAACGATACTCAAGGTTGAGGCTCGACGTGGTCTCACTGTGAAAGTTCGTGAGAGAAAGATTCCGGAAGAGAAGATTAGAATCGTTCAGGAAGCTAAGGAGTTGTTGAAGAAGTACAGAACATTAGTTCTGCTAGACTTAGCGAATACTCCAGCAGTACTCGTGGCATACTTGAGACGTGCTCTAGAGGGTAAAGCCGTTGTCAAACTGATCAAGAATACTTTGCTTGAGAGAGCCATCGACGAAGCTGGAATTCCCAACGGCGAAGAGTTGAAGAAGTACCTAACGGGTCAAAACCTAGCAATATTCACGAACATGAATCCATTCGAACTCAAGCTACTCCTAGATAAGATAGAGATTCCTGTACGTGCAAGACCCGGTATGAAGCTCGAGTACGATATCGTAGTACCACCAACGAAGACCAACCTAAAGCCAGGTCCTATAATGAGCCTCTTTGGAAGATTTAGAATACCAACACAGGTCAAAGAAGGAGTGATTTGGATTGCTAAAGAGGTGACGATAGCGAAAGCCGGAGATACCGTAACTCCCGAACTCATATCGCTATTCGAGAAGCTTGGAATAGAACCCTTCCTTGCAAAGCCAAAGGTAAAACTTGCGTACGATAGCGGAATCATAATACCAGCAGAGAAACTCGTTGTAGACATTGAGGCTACTAGGAACGAGATCCTAGATGCAGTAACGAAAGCTCTAGGATTAGCAAGCGAAATCGCGCTACCAGTTCCAATGGTGTTAGAGCAATCCGTACGTAAAGCAGTACTTAGAGCTCTAGCATTAGCTGGAGAAGCTGGATTCGTAACGAAGGAAATCGCTGAACACGTAATCAGATATGCAATGAGTAAAGCAACAACGCTTGCTGCAGTCCTAGCATCGAAGTCGCCAGACCTTGCACAAGTTCTACAGGTAAGCGTTGCGATAGCTCCAGCTCAACCACAAGCTCAGCAAGCTGCTCAGGCTCCTGCTGAAGAGAAGAAAGAAGAGGAAGAGAAGAAGGAAGGTGTATCAGAAGAACAACTAGCAGAAGGACTAGCAGCACTATTCGGATAACCAAACGATTCGTGCTTTTGTTAAACCTCTATGTTAGCATGCCTCTCTCTAAGATCTTCTTCGCTCTTTCCTAATCTATGCATGAGTTCTGCTATTACGGCGTCTAGGAACACCATCGCCGTATCCTCGAAGAGTGTACCTAACGGAGCTAACGGTTCGTGAAGTCCCAGAACTTGCCTAGCGAAGAAGTCCTCAACACGACTTATCTTGGTTCTACCCGGAACCTCTACCACTACATCAGCTATCTTAGCTAAGGGGGAATCGGGGTACGTTGTTATCGCTACGACCTTTGCTCCTACAGACTTAGCTGCTTCAGCTGCTGTAACTATGAGTCCCGTCCTACCCGAGCCCGAAATCGCTATAACGACATCGTCCTTCCTAACGGGAGATACAATCGTATCTCCTAGAACATATACATCGAATCCTAGGTGTTTCAGTCGCATAGCAAAACTACGCCCGATAAGACCGCTCCTACCTGCACCCATCACAAGCACAACACGTTTGTTATGATAAGCCTCGATTAGGAGTTCAATGAATTTCTCAACTTGAGGTTTCTTGAATACTGCAAGAGCGTTCTTTATGAACGTCACGATCTGTAGGTACGCCTTGTAGAAATGGGGCACGGCTTCAGCAAGTTCATGCTCAAGCGATATAGACGTACTCAAGCTATTCCCTTGACACAGCTCTTTAAACCAACCTTTAAAAGGTATCGAGAACTTACATAGTCCAAACCCAAAACTTATAACCCCATGCACTTCACTACCGTTCCGGAGCGTGCCGCCGTAGCTCAGCCCGGTAGAGCGCCGGCCTTGTAAGCCGGTGGTCGCGGGTTCAAATCCCGCCGGCGGCTCCAACAATTCTACCTATTGATTGGCTTAAGGTAGGAATCCATTGTATAAAGCCTTGGAGGTGTGCGAGTACGTTGATGCTGAAGGATCTTTCATTCACGATCCCTAGATATCCTAGAAATCCTCTCGAGCTTCTTGACGATGCTGGATTCGTAAGGATCGATAACGTACGTTTGCTGATAAAAGTTGATGGCTATGCATTCTCGCGTGCTCTCTATCCATGGTGTTCGTTTCGTGATCTAGGCTTTCGAAGTGTTACCGCTGCTGTAAGCGATGTTATTACCAAAGGTTGTCGACCTGTTGCCTACGCTGTTTCGATAGGGATTCCAGAGAGCTCGAGCGAGGAAATTGTTCGAGAGATTGTTAATGGCGTGTGCGAAGCTGTAAGATTCTACGGTGGATACTTAGAGAATCTGGATACGAACGTTGGGAAGGATGGTTGGATAGACGTCTTCATCGTGGGAGAATGCCGTGTTGATCCAATACCGCGCAGTGCCGAATCGTCGAACGTGCTCGTAGTACCATCTCGCATAGGACTTGGAGGCATCGCGTATCTAAGCTACGTAAACAACGAAAACGTTTGCAACGATGTTTTAGAGCATAGTTGCAGACCTCGAATTTCGATGAATCTTGTTCGAGTACTCGAAGAGTTTAGGGAAGGCATTGCTGGATCCATAGATATCAGCGACACGTTCTTCGAAACCTTAACGCAGCTAGTTGAAGCTCGTAGGCTCGGTATCTACATAGATGTAAATCCTTCAGATCTACTACATCCTCGCGCTCTATCATACGCTAGAGAACGCTCAATCGATCCCATAACCTTGGCTATGATGACGTGCGAGGAATACGTACCGGTTCTAGCCGTGAGAAGTTCCTACGTCGAAGATCTCGTAGATACCCTTCGTAGCTATGGATTCGAACCAGTAGTTCTCGGACGAGTAATCAACGCACCAATAATTTCATGGCGTGGAGAAATCGTTAAACCCATCTATTGGAGTCATAAACAAGGTTCTATCGTTGTCGAGCACTAGACTATACCTATCTATACCCACCCCATAGACCAGTTAGACGGGAGGAAAGCTTTGGGTGCCGCCACCGATCGCGATGTTCCCGTAGATCGCGTAAAGGTATTGATTGGTGGGCCCAGACCCGAGATCTCTCCGAACGAGAAGCTGATTAGGTGGACGAACAGTCTATGCCCGTATTGTTTCCGAATACTGCCTGCCGCTATAGTTGAACGCAATGGCGTTCTCTACATCAAGCGTAAATGTCCCGAGCATGGAGAGGTAGAAGAGGTCTATTACAGCGATGCCGAAGTATATAGGAGGTTCATGAAGTACGAAGCGCTTGGACGTGGTCCTGGATACGCATATACCGAAGCAAAACTTCCGTGCCCACTTAATTGTGGTCTATGTCCAATGCATAGAAGCCACACAGCGCTTCTAAACATTGTCGTTACAAATCGTTGCGATTTGAGTTGTTGGTACTGTTTCTTCTATGCAGAACGCGCAGGGTTCGTTTACGAACCAACACTTCAGCAGATTAAAGACATGGTTTCGAACCTCATGAAGCAGCGAGGAGTTGTACCCGCTGTACAGCTAACGGGCGGAGAACCTCTGCTCAGAGAGGATCTCGTTGATATAGTAAAGGAGCTTCGATCTATGGGTGTACGCCATATTCAGCTCAACACGAATGGAATTAGATTCGCTGCGCTTTACCTAGAGGATTCGAGCAGAGCTATTGAGTATGCATCTCTACTAAGGCGGAGCGGCGTTAACACGGTGTATCTAAGCTTCGATGGCGTAACACCGAAAACCAACCCCAAGAATCACTGGGAAATTCCGCTCATACTAGAGATCTTTAAGCAGAGCTCTATGACGAGCGTTGTACTCGTACCCACCGTGATAAGAACCGTGAACGACCACGAACTTGGAGACATCATAAAGTTTGCAGCTCATAACATGGATGTTGTGCGAGGCGTAAACTTCCAGCCCGTAAGCCTCGTAGGAATGATGAGGAAACAGGATAGGCTACGATACAGGATAACGATACCGGACTTACTTAAGAAGATCGAGGAACAGACCGATGGGCAGATAACTAGAGAAGATTGGTACCCTGTACCCGCAGCAGTACCCTTCGCAAGGTTCTTGGAAGCATTCGATAGAAATAAACGCGTTGAATTCACAACGCACCCTGTATGCGGAGCCGCAACCTATGTATACGTAGAGCGCAGGAATGGAGAATACGTATTCGTTCCAATAACGAGGTTCGTATACGTAGACCAACTACTTGAGTACCTATCGAAGAAAGCAGAGGAATTCGCATCTAAACCACTATTCCTAGCCAAACTACTAGCCGTACCCACGTTCCTTACGATAATCAACAAATTCATTGATTGGAATCGCGTACCAGAGAAGCTTCGTGCTGAATTCAAGAGTATACTCCTCGATATTCTGTTCAAACGTAGCTACGAAGCTCTTGGAAGACTTCACTACAGATTGCTATTCCTAGGAATGATGCACTTCATGGATGAGTGGAACTACGATGTACAGCGCGTGATGAGATGCGTTATCCACTATGCATCCCCCGATGGAAGGATAATACCGTTCTGCGCATTCAACATACTAAACCACCTCTACCGCGATGCCATACAACGCCAGTTCATGATTCCACTCGAGGAGTACATAAAGAAGTACGGTGAAGAGAAGATCTACGGCGTTAAGTACGTGAGAACCGATGACAAGATAAAAAGATTGGTTGAGCACAAAGCGTATCGCGAAAGGTATGGCCCAGTGCTTAGATCCTAAACCCTTTTTCTCGTGCACGTTCTAAGAACTCGTCAACCAAGTCCTTGATAGTTGGACCCTCGATTACTTGTAGACGATACGTCACTCTCGCTACGGGCTTGTCTATCTTGATGAGCTTCGTTAGATCGGCTGGAGTACCGAGTACAACGGCGTCACACTCTATTCTCTTCAACGTCTCTTCGAGATCTCTCAATTGATCGGGTGCGTAGCCCGTGCTTGGAAGTACTGGACCCATGTGTGGATACTCCTCGTACATTCTCTTGATTATGCCTACTGCGTAGGGTCTAGGATCAATAACTTCGGCACCATACTTCTTCGCAGCAACGTATCCAGCTCCGTAGGGTAGCCCTCCATGAGTAACGGTAGGTGAGTCCTCTATCACAACCACCTTCTTACCGCTTATGAGTTCGGGTTTATCGACCTCTACAACCATGTCGGCCTTAACGATGTGGGCTCGCTTATTGATTTCACGAACATTCTTAACAATTTCGTCTACAGCACCGGGCTTAGCTTGAGAGACCTTGGTTATGATTACGGCGTCACACATTCTCACGTTTACCTCTCCTGGATATGCACGAATCTCCATACCGGGCCTCATAGCATCTGCAACCGTTATCATGTACCAAGGTCTGAAGAATGGCCAGTCGTTGTTTCCTCCATCCCATAGTATGACATCTCCAAGCTTCTCTGCTTCTAGCAACACTTTACCGTAGTCTACTCCAGCAAGTACTGGTACACCCATTCTGATGTGTGGTTCGTACTCTTCACGTTCCTCGATCGTTACGCCGTACCTATCAAGATCTTCGAGCGTTCTAAAGATCTGCACAACCATCTTCTCTAGATCTCCGTAAGCCATGGGATGCCTAACAACAACGAACTTTATGCCACGGCTACGGAGCTCTGCTGAGATAGCTCTAGATACCGTGCTCTTTCCTGCACCAGTCTTTATCGCTGTAACCGCTATGACGGGTTTCGTACTTTCGAGCATAGTTTCGTCGGGTCCTAGAAGTCTGAAGCTGGCGCCCGTTGCCAACACCATAGCGATCTTTCTACCAAGCTCCTCGTACGTCAAATCGCTGTAGCTTAGAACAACTTCGTCGACACCAAACCTCTTTACTAGCTCTGGAAGCATGTGTTCTGGATATATCGGAATTCCCTCCGGATACAGAGACCCAGCCAAGGATGCTGGATATCGCTTGAATTCAATGCCGGGTATTTGTGCTGCCGTGAATGCTACTACTCGATACTCTGGATTATCTCTGAATACCATATTGAAGTTGTGGAAGTCCCTACCACCAGCCCCCATTATTATGACCTTCTTAGGCATGTGACCACCCCGGCATAGCAAAACTTTCTTTGTAGCTAATTAAGCGTTGTCCTTGAACCACAGCAGGTTTTAAGCTACGTAGGTACGAGCTCTACGAAGGGTTTAGCTAGTTGGAGAGTCATAAACTTAGAGAGGTTCGATTATACACCTTTACGCCTCCACGTTTCAGACGTTGCCGTGTACTAGTTGTTGAGTCCAAACCTAGTGCTCCTCACGTAATATCAATGAGATTAGCATCTTCGATCGCTAGAAGTTTCGTGAATATGCTTAACTATGGCTATGCTCCTAGAACGCTGAGAATCGTATCACCACTCTTCGCACGATACGACGTTAAGTACCTTACCTACGCAGTACATGTGTTAGCCACAACGATAGCTCCCTGGATTGCGCTCTACTACCGGCGACCAGTACTGATAACGTTCATCGAGGCTCGTGAATCAACGCAATCCATACTCAATGCTACGCTAGTACTCCCGGTAAAAGTACGTGGAGTAATCTACCGAGACTCGATGATGATATCCATAGTTCTCTCAGACAACGAAAACATTAGGGTATCCTCATGGAACTTCGCAGATATGGTGTTTACGAACGCTTGGAACTTGATATCAACATCGTTCGAATCGCGCAACGTCGAACTTCCTCCAGCACTAGAGCTAGGCTTTCCATTCATAGCATTACTGTTACCCAAGTCGATGAGGAACTATATCAAGGTCTACGTACGCAGCAACCGGGAGCGCTACACAATCTACGTACCAGTACGAACACCTCAATGGAAACTCGACGATCTACCCCCGAAGATTCGTGAACTCGTTGAACTTTCCGTCGTGAATCCTATCAAGAACAATGCCACATTCGCTCCGCGAGGCATGCTAATCGTAGGTCCACCCGGCGTCGGTAAAACCGTTGCGGCCGAAGCAATAGCATCCACGCTAGGTCTGAACATTGCCGAGATCAGACCTAGCATATACAGATCGATGTGGTACGGCATGACTGAGCGCCAACTCGATGCAATACTAAGAACCTTAAAGAATAGAAGGGATCTGATGATACTGCTAGACGATGTCGATTTCCTAACTGGTAGGCATATATCTATCCACGAGACTCACGTTAGCGAGATCTCGATACTGTTGCAATTCTTGCAAGATCCAGCAAGACCATTCGTAGTGATGACCACCAACACTCCGGAACTTCTAGATCCAGCCTTAGTAAGACCTGGAAGGATAGATATCGTACTCGTTATGGGGTTCCCCGATCGTGAAATGCGTAGACAGGTTGCTCGCAAATGTATAGAGAGGTACAATCTCCGTACCGAGGGAGATGTCGTGGACACCATTGTGCGAGTTACTCGCTGGTTTACGAACGCAGAAGTCGATGCATTGATAAGGCTTGCAGCAAGTAAAGGAAATGGCGTATTGAATGACGATAACGTGTTGTGGGCTCGACAGAAGTTCTCTATAAACGAAAGTGTTCGCAGAACCATTCAGAATAGATTGATGTGGTTCAGCGAAAACTACCAAGGAATAGTACTTCGCTACATACCGAATGAAAGCGAAATTTAACAGATCTTGCTCAGCACGTATATAGTTCCTTCGTTTCCCACAACGCTATAGCTGCAACCATGATCTAGACAGAATGCTGCTATCGCTGCGAGTACGGCATCAGTAAGATCTTTGTGACCTTGAAACGCGACAGTCTTCCTCTCGATATTCAGCTTCTCGAGAAGCGATTCCACATCAAGGCACCCTGACGATTTCAGGACGCTTCGTGGATGAGTTTCGATTACTTCTATACCAATGCTTCTCAGTTCGTTGCATAGCTTGATGGCGCGTCCAGTTAGAAGCTTCATACCCTTCAAACCCGGAGGCAGTACCCTAAGACCTAAGCTAATCATCTTCTTATCAACATCCCTGATAAAACCATTTTTAGGAAACGAAAGAGGAGCGTCGATCGCCACAACAACGCGACTAGAGATCGGGATTAAAGATCGTATCAATCCTAAGATCTCGTTATCCGTAAACAAGCAACGTACTTCTCTCAGTGTAGCACAACCTTGTTCAACTATCAATGCGAACCCTGTACATCTACGAGGACTAGCAGCGAGATCTAGACCTATGTAAGTTCTCTGCAACTCTTCCTCACAGCATCTATGTTCTCTAAAACGGTAGCTACGAATTTCCTCGCAACGATCTTCGAGACCCATCTCTTTCCAAACAATTGAATTAATCGCACTACGATTCTTTCGAAAGCACTCAACCTCAACGTTAAGCCGGCAGCTTGCGGATGTCCTCCCCCCATTCCTTTGCTTAGCAACGCTGCCAGCTCGTTGAGTCTACATTTGGAGTAAGCACTTAATGAGCGTAGACTTACCTTAGCATCTTCCCCCTTGACCACCGCAACAACGTTGCATTGCCATCGAGACGCTACGTAGGTAGCTAAAGCACTGAGGTTGATAGTCCCGGGCATCGAATCAACTACACAGAACTTAACTCCTTCAACCTCGAATACTCTGAGGTTCTTCTCAATTCTATCGTTGCGAAGCACATCAAGTTCCTGATCTACGTATTCGATTACGTAGGGCTCGATATCGCGTACAAAGCTACTTACATCGACACCTCTCCTCATCATCGTAGCGATCTCCTTTATGAGACTCGTCAGCTTTTCTTTACTGTATCCGTTTCTTCTAGCTACCATCTCGAACCATCTCATTAGGTACGGTGCGTATGCGTTATCGAATCTCCAACAATCAACTGCGCATACAGCATTAACGAATCCCTCAATATTTCCTGGATCGAGATCTCGATACACATCGTATACAACGCCCGTAGCACACGTATCGCTACGAAGATGCAGCTCTACACCTAGCTGTTTCAACATCGTTACAGGATCGATCGAAGATCCCACAAACTTCCATCTATGATGATCAAACCACTCTATCTCAACATCGTGAGCTCTCTCCAGGATCTTCTTAAGGTATTCGAATTGAGCTTCGTTAAGCCCTAGATCCATTACTGCGATGTGTTTGAATCCTTTATTGATCGCGTGTTCTATGCATTTAGCAACCTCCTTCGGACTACATACTACAATAAACGGTTCGTCGATGCCCTTCAATGCTATGTATACAGCAGCAGAAAAAACTCCGTCTAGATCGTTATGCGTAATTATCGCTGTGCTCATTGAGTACGGCACCTATCGATACACTGCTTAAGTGTTTGTGCTACGAATTCAACATCCTCCTTGGTTAGGTATGGGTGTACTGGTAAGCTAAGTTCGCACTTGCTTAGTTCGACAGCATTTGGACAGCATTCTTCGTAACCAAGTTTCTGGAACAACGGTTGCCTATGTATAGGTACAGGGTAGTGGATCCCAACTTCGATACCGTTCCTAAGCATGCATTCGCGAACGCAATCCCTATCGATACCACGTATCTTCACTGCGTAGAGATGGTATACATGTTTAGCCCAGCTCTTCTCAACTGGAAGTTCGAGACCCTCTACGTTTGATAGGAGTTGCGTTAGAAAGCTTGCATTCCTTCGTCTAGCATCGTTCAATCTATCGAGTTTTCTGAGTTGAATACGCCCGATAGCTGCTTGAATTGCTGTCATTCTAAAGTTTCCTCCTAGGATTTCGTGTACGTATCGAGCTACTTGACCATGGTTACGCAGCAGCGCTATACGTTCCGCAATTCTCCTATCGTCCGTCGTTACTATGCCTCCCTCTCCTGTCGTCATGTTCTTCGTTGCATAGAAGCTGAATGCTGTTGCTATACCGAACGAACCGACTTTCTTACCATACGCTTCAGCGCCATGAGCTTGTGCAGCATCTTCGATCAGCGCTATTCCTCGATCTTCAGCGATCTCTTTCAATGCCTTGACATCCGCTGGATGACCAAATAGGTGCACGGCTATTATCGCTTTGACACGAGGTGAAAGCTTGTTCAGAACGTCCTCTATCGAGATGTTGAATGTATCCCACTCAACATCTACGGGAACAGGTTTCGCTCCCACCATCAGGACCGAGGTTGCCGTCGCAATGAATGTGTAGTCCGGGACTAGAACCTCGTCTCCGGGACCTATGTCAAGCGCTTTCAGTATCAATGTTAGCGCTACCGTGCCGTTGCTTACAGCTAATGCATACTTTGTACCGATATACTCAGCGAATTCTTTTTCAAACGCTTCCACTTCCGGACCATGTACCAACCAACGCGATCTGAGAACCCTCACAACAGCTTCTATCTCCTCTTCTTCTATAGCAGGCACAAACATTCGAATACGCACAGTACTACACCTCAAGCACTTGCGGAATCTTGGTTAGTTTTTCAGCTCCATTCTCCTTAACAACTACGAGCTCCTCTATCCTAACCCCCCAGCGACCCCATAAATAGATCCCGGGCTCTATGGTTACGACATCGTTCTTCTCCAACACATCGCGAGACGTAGGCGAGATCGCAGGTTCTTCGTGTACATCCACTCCTACTCCGTGTCCAAGACCATGCATGAACTGTTTATCGTAACCATAGCGTTCAAGAACACTCCTAGCTATACCATCAAGTTCGCTAGCCTTCACACCGCCATGCACATGGCTTAGACTTTCGCTAATGGCATTCATTACAGCCTCAACACCTCGAACTACATCAACGTACTCCTCACCTAGACTCTTCGGAATAATCATTCTAGTGATATCCGAGACATAGCCTTCAAACCATGCACCGAAATCTATCAGTATGGGTTCGCGGCCCTCGAACTTCGTACTACACGGCACATGATGAGGATAGGCTGCATTCTTCCCGACTGCTACGATGGTATTGAATGGGTAGGCTCTCGAACCTAATCGTCGTAGCTCACGTTCGAGCACGGACACAATCTCGAGCTCCGTCATACCTGGACGAATCTCGTTCAATGCATTCAACAATGCACGTTCAGCGATCTCGGTAGCCTTCTTAATACGTTCAATCTCCTCCTCCATCTTGTTCCTACGCAATCTCCTAATCATCGAATCCACCAACACGACAACGCTATCGCGAAATCTTCGTGTAATTTCGTTGAATGACGCAGAATCACATCCTATCCTCTTGAATCCCTCGATTCTCTTCGATACATCCGCTAGATGGTCGTCGACGACCTTAATATCTTTACCTAGCTCAAGGCTCTTCTTAGATACGGCAACAACATCCACGCTATCTCCATACAAATCTATCGCTCTCCACGCTTCGAGCGGAGGAACATACACAATACAATTACTGTTAGCAACATCCAACAGCACCGCATAAGCAACACGATCTATCGGAGGAGCGTGCAGTTCCGGTAAAAGCCATTTAACGAAGCTCGTGTTAGTCAAAATACATGCGTCTACGCCAATACTCCTGAGATTAGCGAGAACTCGATCTAGCTTGAGTCTTAGCAACGTATTCAAGAGCCCCCATACCGTTCCGCATCTTTTTCGAGCAAAAACTTTATGTTTCCCCAGCACGAGGACTGTTTCGAAGAGCGTCGACGTAGCTAGCCTAGGATACAACACCGCGTAGAAACACGGTGTTGAACAATGGACGTAGCGAAGAACGTAAACGTATGTCCCCGATGCAGAAACACAATGCTGCTATACATCCAGAGCGAAAACCATGGTAAGAGCGTTACCATAACCTACACGTACCAATGTATCGTATGCAAGTATAAACTGGTGTCGGAGACCGTGGAGATAAGACGCGATACAGATCGAATGTATATCGTTAGGAAGTTCACGAAGCAAGCGTAATAACATAAATAATTTTTGCTTTCTTAGAGTGCGGCGGGATTCAAGATGAGATTCGATGTAAAGAGCGTACTATCATCGATGCTGTTCGTAGTTCTATTCTCCCTAATATCTACGTACGTACCTCCTCAATACGTAGGCTACGTATTCATAGCATACTTCGTCGTGATACTGATAGCAATGACCGTGATCCCCAAGATCCGTAGCAAGAAGGTAAGCACGCAGATAGCGATGTCGGGCTCTGTACTGATGAAGGTTTCACAGCAGGAAGTTCTCTCCATTGCTTCACGAGATGTAGAGCTATCCAAAGAAATGAAGCAGATGATGACCCGATTCCTACTATTTACATTCGTACCGCTATTACTATGGTTCTCGCTCTTCCAGATACTGAGATCCGTGATAATCCCAGGCATCGAAATCGATAAACTAGAGCTATTCGTACGGTACTTAGCATTCTACGGTATAGTGATAGCGTCGATGTATGCTTTACGCTACGCATTAATGCCTAGGAAGATGATCATAGCTGTAATGAGCTACGAAGTACGTAGAGGAGGAATTGTAGGCGTGAATCCATCAATCTCAATACCGTTTCCTCTCGATCGCAATAGGTATACCGTGCACTACGATCTTCGACGAGGATTCGTCGAAATCTTCGATAGAAAGAGTCGTCAAGCACTACGATTCTACGCATCGGATCCAGCAAAGCTTAAGGATATTATTGAGAGGTACGGATTGATGCCGGGGGAGGCTTCTGAACACAGAAATGCCGTGGATCGCAACGTCCATTAGCCCGAGACCTTCTATGCATGGTTATCTCGATTCATCTCTACTTCCGATACTCATAGTTTCGCTAGCAATAGTTGTAGTGTCGTACTACGCCTTGAGGAAGCGAAGCAAGCTTCGGAAAGATATTCAACTTGAACCCGCATCTATAGAGGTGATTCAGGTTCACCAACACGTACATTCTTAAACACTATCGCTTTCGCAACGCTTAGAGCTGCCACAACAAACCATTTACCTACTGGTACGGTCCTTACGTACACTACCCACTGTGGATTCTTTAGATCGACTTTCCTATCGATGCCATTCGCAATAGCTTTTATCGCTTCAATACTACTCTCCTTCACAAGTCTTCCGCTTTGATCTACTTTATACAGCTTGCCATGAAGTGTAACGCGATACGTAGAGTTTTCGGGGATCCTCTTCAATGCATATTCACGCGCTTTCTTAGCAACTCGATCCACTAACGGATCCACAACCTCATCTACGGGAATTATCCTCTGGATAGGTGTTTCGGTTCGGTACAGCGTCTTCTTTAATTCGTACCATACTCTGTAAGGATCGTCGACACGTAGCAAGAGGAGTGAGGGTCTAGCTCTTAGAACAACGTACGAAGTACCTATGCAACTATTGAGCTGCTTGAATACGTGGTCGAGATGTTGTGGACCTGGCTCGTAGGTTATGATGAGGTTGAAGCTCATAATCACCTCCTCAGTATCTTTATGTACGAAATCGAAGTTCGAGGCACCACGATAGCTCGATTGCTCTGAGCAACAGCAATCTCGTTTTTACAGACCTTGATAAGCCTACCTTCAATCTCGTGGCCGTTGATTAGCTTTACAACGACATCGCTTCCGATGAAGTTTTCATCTAGTACGAACTCCTTCTCACACTTACCACCAGCTCCATGAACATCGCTGAGACCCGTAACTATGTAAAGGATGGCATTTCGAGACACTATCACCGGCGTGTTCTCTACAAACATACCTATTTCGCTGCATCCAACCTCGTCTACTAGCCCTAGCAATTTCTCGCCATCCACTGTATAAACTTCGAGACTCCTACCACAGAATCTCTCGTCTATTATGAGCTGCCCTCTTTTCCGACCAACGTATTCAGAATACTCTTCGTAGTACTCATACATCTAGACCTAACACCAACACTCTATTTGTCGAACTAGGGTTTAAGACTAGAGATGGTGACACAGCGATGCTACTCCCTACATCGTTCTGAGGTAAAGAAGTTTTCGAGTCTAAGAGGTGTTCAACTTATAGGGGCTAGCTTCGGTTTTCAGAACGGTGACTGTTTTGGCTCTTAAGCACGAGCTCGAACTTGATGAGATTCTCGATGATGTGGAGGTCGAACTCCATACGCGCGACGATAATGACGCCATAGCTGAATACATCGTGGAGCTTCTAGAGCAGCACCTCGTCCTTCATTGGCGCGAAATCTCTAAACTCGTTCGTTCCAAGTATACTGTGAGCCACGAACGTCTCCAAAACATAATCCGAGAGCTCGTGTACTCTAAACGCATAGTGGAACTCGCATGTCGATTCTTTACCGTACCCACGGCTCTAGCCACAAACCTGAACAAACTAATCGAACTAATTGAACGAAAGGTAGACGCATTAAACCTTCATAGATGCAGTCCTCCGCTTGCTTCGGCACAAACTCCCCTCAGGATAAGGATAACTAGGTCGCAGAATAATGGAAACCGTGTTTACGTAATGTTCGCCGATACGCTACTGGACTACTACTAACTAAGCACTGATGCAAAGAGTATTACTACGAAGCAATGTTTTTTACCCACAGATAGATGCTGAGAGATCATGGTGAACAACCTTTGTGTCGATAACCTTGTTCAATACGCTTAGCAAATCCTTAGAACGTTTCGAACCTCGAAATCCGCCCATCGTCAAGGCTTACTTCTGCGGACCTACGGTCTACGACTATACGCATCTAGGACATGTAAGGGCATACCTAGCGTTCGACTTCATCAAGAGATATCTAATTTTAAGGGGATATACTGTAATACATGTTCAGAACATAACCGACATAGACGACAAGATCATTAAGAGAGCTCACAAAGAAGGCGTCGATTGGCGAGAGATTGCGGATAGATACACGAAGGATTACCTCGAAGTTCTAAGGAAACTCAAGATCGTTGTAAACGTTCATCCTCGCGTAACACATCACATAAAGGAAATAATAGAATTCATACAGCTACTGATAGACAAAGGCCATGCATACGTAGCTCCAAGCGGTTCCGTATACTTCGATATCACTACCGTTCCAGACTACGGCAAGCTATCGGGTCGACGTAGTTACGAGGAATGGAGACAAGAAGAGGAATTCTTGGCAGAGAAACGTCATCCCTTCGATTTCGCTCTATGGAAAGCAGCGAAACCAGGCGAACCTTGGTGGGAATCTCCGTGGGGTAGAGGAAGACCTGGATGGCATACAGAGTGCGTAGTTATGAGTACGAAGTACCTTGGAAACACTTTCGATATACATGGAGGTGGACAGGATCTGATATTTCCACATCACGAGAATGAGATTGCTATGGCTGAAGCTGCCTTCGGCGTCAAACCATGGGTCAAGTACTGGATACACATTGGGTACCTAACTGTGCGTGGCGAAAAGATGAGTAAGAGTCTTCAGAACGTAGTACTAGCTAAGGAAGCCATAGCGAAATGGGGACCTGAAACCATTAGACTCTGGGTCTTCTCAGCGCATTACCGTAAGCAGCTAGACTTCAATGAAGATGCTCTGAACCGTATGTCTGAACTAAGGAAGAAGATGTTGAGAGCCGTAGAAACGCTGAAGAGAATAGTGAATACTACACCACCAAACTTCTCGCTCGATGAAAAAGCTCTCAATGCATTGCGAAAACTGGAGGAAATAGAGCTCAGATTCCATGAAGCGATGAGCAACGATTTCAATACACCACAAGCACTCGCAGCCATCAACGAACTCACCTCAATGGTTTTCCGAGACATCGAGCCTCTTGACAACCACGCAGTTGCACTCAGGGCTCTATCCCTATACAATGAGTTCGATAGAGTACTAGCAGTTCTAGAAGAGGCTCTTCAAGAGAAGGTTAACATAGATCTAGAGCTCGTATACAAGCTCGTTGATCTGATAATAAGGGTAAGAACCGAGCTAAGGAAAAGGAAAGAATACGATCTGAGCGACAAGATTCGTGAAGAGCTTCTCAAGCTAGGGATCAAAGTCTTTGACTACAAAGATGGGAGTCGATGGGTGTTCGAAAGAAGTTGAAGCGGTCCCCGTCGCTCCACCCCACATCATCGCTACAATCAGCGGTGTCCCTCAGGTCATCCCATACTAAACCCGAGGAGAAGCTTATAAAAATACCGTACCTATGCGAGCTTTGTCGTGTAGCGCCAGCAATGTACGTATGTAGACTGTGCGGTAGGTACGTGTGCGAGAAGCATTTTGATAGGACTACCTTTAGCTGCATTGCTTGCAAGACTTTCCTCTGCCAAGTATGTTGGTCGAGATTAAGTATTGGTCACTGCATCCGTTGTGGAAGACTTGTATGTCGCGAATGCTCTATCGATATCGATGGAGTTCGAAGAATATGCATGTACTGCATTATGCGGACATCCATCTCCAGCTTTTAACCTCCTACTTGTTCACCCCCTTCTAGGGGTTTCGATGAAGGTCTCAGAAATGCTTCGATTCGTGAACACGCTCTACAACAACCTCTCTTCAAAGATAAAGTCTGTAGGTAAGGAAAGCAGAACCTCGAAGGAGTACGCACGTATTCTAGGAGAGCTACAGTCACTGCTCTCTATGGCGAGGATGTTCTTAGCGAAAGCAGCATGCATAGAGCAGGTGTATGGCGATGCCAAGGTATGTAGATTTTGTCATCGATGGTTCTACAGCGAACACGACGGTCTCATCACCTTGACCAAGATAAACCCTAGAGTAGTGATCTCCTACAACGGTTCTGGCATCAAGATCTCCTACGATGATCGCGAGGTCGAGATCAGAACCGATATTGTGAGGTACCGTATAAATCAGTTCACGGACGAGGTATCGATAAACAACGTAGAGGAATTACTAGATAAGAAGAGCTTGGTTATGGAAGCGGTCGGAAGCGTGAAGGGAGCTCTAGACCACGTAATGCCAGACCTAGATCTATGCATCAAAGAAATGAGATTGAAGTGTTAGATCAGACGGGGATTCTGTCATCACGTACTCAGCAGAGGCCTGGCTTCATCACGACAACGATATCATGCAATTAACTTCCACTTGTTTTCTGTGCGATCGAAGTATATCAAAGCAGATTCTCTTAGCATTGTAAAGAGCCTCCATTCCAGAGGATCTAGAACCCTACGTATCTCATCTTCGTTATCCGTTCCTAGACTACTTAATTTCTCTACGAATTCTTGCCAGAACTCAGGATCTAACGCAACTCTTTCACCGCGTAGTTCAAGCACTACCGCACCCATTCGCTGAAGCTTTGCAAAGAAGCTATCTCTATCCCTTATCTTTCTAACGATATCGCTTTCGAAGATTGCACGCTGTTCTTTAAGAATGTCGAGAGCCGTTCTCTTGCGCTCGCGCCTCTCTGCTTCAGAAAGGCTTGCTGCTGTTCTCACCGCTTCACGACTCTCCTTAAGCTCTTTCTCTATGTTCGAAACCCTTGCCTCTAAAACTTCCAGCCTCTCTATAACGTCAGCAATTCTTCTCGCAAGATCGTCGATCTTCGACGTGAAGGGGTTGATCTGATCCTGCAATCTCCGTTCGACTAAGCTAACTATCTTCTCAACAATTCCATGGAGCCTCTTCGTAGATTCTTCAACACCCTTAGTTCCTTCACTTGCGCTAGGGATTCGTTGCACCTCTTCACCTCCAAGGCTCCTGATTATTATGCTCTTAACGTATTCGCTGACTGTTAGGAAACCGTTCAGCTTAGCTAGTTTCTCCAATCTTTCGTACAGTTTATCGTCTAGTTTCAACACTACGACCTTCATTGCATCCACATGTATCTCTATGTTGGTAAGCTTATAGCTCTACGTACTTAAGCTGTTCAAGCACGTAGCGTCGTATATCATCAACGGACGGAAGATCTACGCATAGCTTGCCTCTATCCATGACCTTGACTAGCATGGGTTTCGCTATCGATCCATCGCAGCACCGTTTCTCGACGTTGGGAACGTCTATGTAGTCCTCGACGATGGGTTTGCATCGATACAACTGCTTCATTCCAGGAAGTTTGCCTCGCTTCGAGCGAGGTATCCATCTACCCTCCTTTTCATCGAAGATCTCGATTATATCCATGCTGAGGTCTATCGATGGCGGCCATGCAATCGAGGTACCCACTCCGAAGGCGTCAACGACATCTCGAAGTTCCTCGATCTGCTTCTCATCGATACCTCCGCTCACAACGATCTTCACGTTCTCGAATCCATGGAGTTTAAGCGTCCATCTAACCTCCTCTACGATCATCTTCATATCTCCACGTCTACTCCTAGGAGTATCAAGTCTCACTCCCCACAGCTTGGAGCCCAAGGTTTTGGCGGCTAGCAACGCTTCGTAACGTTCATCGTACATAGTATCTACCAACGCTATACGAGGAACTTCCGGCGGCATCACCTCATCGAACGCTTTCCAAGCTTCTACGGGATCTCCGAATACGAGTATCATGAGGTGCGGCATCGTTCCCCGAGGTTCAAGACCTAGATACTCCTTGCTTAGGTAACCCGACACAGAATCCACGCCACCTATATAAGCAGCTCTGTCTAGAGCTGGAGCTAGCGCTGGGTGATGCGCCCTCAATCCAAAGAATAGCACCGTTTTATCGCGTGCAGCTTTCTTTATCCTAGCAGCTTTCGTTGCTACAGATGTGTAGAATCTTAGGATTCCTAGTACTGCTGTCTCGTAGCACACGATCTCGCACACATCGCCCTCCAAAACCATTAGGGGATAGTATTCGCGAAACAACGTTCCCTCGGGAAGGCTATAAACCGTGATATCCCTTCCCTTGAGTATAGCCAGAACCTCTTCTAACCCAGCGTACACAGCCCATCTATATCCCTTGGGAAGACCATAGTTATGTATCTCGTATCGCACTCGTACTCCGCAAAGACCTTTCTTCTCTAACACTTCTCGCGTTCTAACGAAGTATATGTCGGTTGCACGTCCCTTCACGAGGTCCTCTATGCTTGCTATGTAGATGCGCGGATCCATGGATGCACCCTAGGCTTGTTAAGAAGCTATGCGTACCCAAAAACATAGATGCGTGCGCTAGCGAGAACCCTCTATAGCTTTTCGGATCCTCTCGATACCTTCAACGATATCGCGTTCGCTAGTCGCAAAGCTGAATCGCATAAAGTACTTGCCTAGTTCGGTTTCGGAGAATGCTGTACCTGGAAGAACTACTACACCCCATTCTTCTAATAGCCACATAGCGAAGCTCTCTACATCCATCCCCACTTTCTTTAGAGCTCCTTCTACTCGTGGGAACATGTAGAACGCTCCAGCGCTTCTCCAGACCTCGAAGCCTGGAACCTTACGCAGTTCCTCGTACATCAAATCGCGTCTTTTCTTGAACAGCTCGATCATTTCCTTAACGCATTTCCACGATTCTTCGCTTCTAAGAGCCGCTATTCCAGCACGCTGTGCAATACTTGGTGGACAGCTATACACGTTTACAGCAAGCCTTTTAATTGCATCTACAACATCTTTCCTCACTACGAGGTACCCCAATCTCCATCCAGTCATAGAGAACGTTTTACTGAAGCCGTTCACGTACAGTACCAGATCTCTCCATTCTCGAGGTAACAACTGTAGAATGCTAACGAAAGCTCCCTCTTCGTACACGAAGTTATCGTATATCTCGTCGACGAGCAGAATCGCATTGTACTTCCGAGCTAGGTCTATGAGCTTCTCAAGCGTAGCTTTGTCGAAGATCGCTCCCGTTGGATTATGAGGATTGTTGATCACTATCATCCTAGTCTTGCTACTTACGACGCGCTCAACGTCGTTCATATCGATGTAGAACCCTTTTGCTGGATCAAACTTTAGACCTACATAAACCGGTTTAGCACCCATGAGTTTGGCTATCTGTGGATATGCCGGATAGCTGGGATCGAATATCAGAACCTCGTCTCCTGGACGTAGATACGCAACCATAGCTATGAATATCGCCGTCTTTGCGCCAGTCGTAACGACAATTTCTTCGGGATCTACGTCAGCACCATATCGTTGCGATAAGTAGTCAGCGATTGCAATCCTAAGCTCCTTGATTCCAGCGGTCTCAGTGTACCCCGTGAACTTTTCATCTAGAGCTTTCTTCGCTTCCTCTATTATAACGTCGAACGTCGGTATATCGGGTTGACCAACACCAAACGAAATCACTTTAATCTTCTTTCGTGCAGCAACCTCTTTCGCCTTAGCAAGGTATGCGAATGCTTTTTCACCACCAAGCGTAGGAATAACTGGGTTCAATTCCTTGGTCGAAGCCATGAAATTCACCAGGGGCACGTACTAATGCTTTTCGTAGAGAATTAAGCTTAGCTAGCATCTAGCTCTAGGAATGTCGATGATAAGGCTTATAGCACTAAAACAGATTAGATATGGATCAGCGCAGATGAGGAACTTGGCCGATGCTGAACGGTGACGAGAGTGGTAGCCACCGATGCAAGGGGATGAAGATACTTGCCCCCTACGGATCTATCATGACGACATTACCGCGAGCTGACCCCACAAGCTTCGTATCCTTCCTTAGTTCTTTGCTTGAACTCGACGATCAAGTTCTGTGCCTCGCCAATCCCTTGCCATACACAGTGAGGCTTTGCATATCGAGCACCATTACGAAGTGTTTTGGTCTTTCTAGATGCATAGAGCTGGGATCCACATCGTTTAGCACTGTTCAAAGAATACATCTTGGAGGTCTCTCCATAGGATTCGAACGACCACGCACGATATTCGATGTAGGAAATGCACTGTTCATAGAGATCGACGATCACGAACATTTCATAGCTATCGCTCTCAATAGCATGCACGTAAACGCACTGCTCCATGAAGGTCTCGAAGAGCTAGATGATGGAGAATGCGTAGTAACAAACTACGTAGGTATTGAGAAGCACAACAAGGCTAGGATACTATCTCTATCGTCTACGCAACCATTCGAAGTTTGTAAACCAAACGAACGCACTCTACATGTATTCTTCGACAACTCTTCAACAGTAGTGATATCCGAAACTCCTCTAGAATCGTTACGGATTGCACAAGTACTCAATGCATTACTCAGGATTCCTCAGCCACGCGTATCAATGCCCCTAGTCGAATTGCTTGACAAGGTCGTGATAGTAGAGGAAGTCTCGTTTTACAGCAATGTCGTCTCGATGAAGCTTCGCAACGTTTTGCCTGTTCCTTCCAATGCTATGCTACGCGTATACGGATTTGTTGACTATGTACGTATAGGAAACGAACGGTTTGATAATCCTAAGCCCACGATTAGCATAGCCGTTGCACCGCGCGCATCGCTCTTCATAGAAATGAGAGTTCTTAGGATAGAGCCGGAACTCTACGAATTGAAGAAGCGCGTACTTAGCAATCTCGCGGAGCCTTCACATTATTAAGCTAACTAGTGTACATAGCTAATCCGAGGTGAGTCGCGAAACCATGGCTAGACGTTCATCAAGTTCGCGGTCAAGACGTAGATCGAGCAGATCCACGACTACTTCAACTTCAACTACGCAGCAAGTTCAGCAAACAACAGTTGCTTCCACATCATCGACCTCCTCATCCAGTAGAAGATATTATCGAAGGAAACCCGTAGATACCGAAAACTGGGTTTCGAAACACTTAGAGGAACTAATCGATAGGCTAGGCCTCGATTTCCTCGGACTCAGTAGGGAGGAACTCGAGCAGATAGTCGTTAAACTCGTCGATATCCTTCGCGGCGAAGCTAGTACGATAAACCTCGATACGATCGTAAGAAGATTCCGTAGAAACTTGGAGCACATGCATAGGATCATAGCGTCGATGCTCTTGGAGATGCGCGATGACTATACCGAAGAACAGCTAGAGTTCATAGTCAACAACATCGGTGATGCAGTTCTAGCATACGCACCGAAACTCTATCAAAAGATAGTTAAGCTAGGTAAGCACGATCTACTCGATCGCCTTAGATCGGAGTGGATGCGTGCATGGATTACAAGGAAATGTCCCGTACTCCCAGTACAGTGTCCCGTATGCGGATTCCATGCATTAATGCCCGACCTTACATGTTTGGTATGCGGTTCTACAGTTACCGAGAAGCAATTGAAGGAATTCGTGAACTTCAACGAACTACTTAAAGATTTCGTCGAGACGTATCCTAGGGACGTCGTTGAGAACACGATTAAGGCAGGATACGTACTGTTAACGAGCTGCGGAATCAAACCTCCATCTGAACGAAGAGAACCCTTAGATATCGAAGTAGTTCTTAGCACCGCTGAGAAGGAATTCTTAAAGAAGCTCCTAGACGAGCGTGAATCCAATGGTTCGCGAAATTCGTAGCCCATCCGAGCTGAATGAATACCTCTCCAATAACCGCATAGTACTTATAGCGATAACTAAACGCGGTAGCTCTATCGAGAACTACGTCAAGAGATTGATGGAGAAGTTCGAAGAACGTGCAGGACATGTAATAAGCTTCGCTTTTGCTTACGTAGATGATATCGCTAATGCACTCGATTCTAAGAGTATTACACACGCTGAAAAGAAAGTATTGATACGTCTCTATGTGGATGGAGAAATCGAGTTAGAACAGTACGATCTATTCGAACAACTGTCACTAGATCTAGAAGTGCTTAGGAGGAGCGTTAAGAACATTCTACGGAAACATTCAATCAAAACACTATTTTAGCATACCAATCGTAGGGAAGATGAAGATGATTACTTGCACGTCATGCAATAAACGTTTAGCGGCCTACAAACGCATTGCATCCGGAGAAAAATTGTGTACATCTTGCCTCTTCTCAAGCATTGTACGACAGGTCAGAAAGGCTATGAGTAGCTACCCCATAATTAAGCGTAGGGAGAAAGCGCTCTACATTGTTCGAAGCGATAGACCTAAGGTTTCGCTTGAAGCGTTACGCATCCTCCAACGCGCTACTCGAGGATTAGAGATCGATCTCTACGTTCTCTACGTAGTATTCGGAACGTACGAACCCATCGCTACGGAGGATCTTGACGAATGGATCAAGAGCTACGGAATTAAGCACAACGTTATCGTTGTACGTATGGACTACGTACCCAAGAGTTTCATCGAATACGTAAAGCTCTTGGAGGTACTAGCACGCATCGAAGCCACGAAGTTAGGTCTAGACGTAGTAATATCGCCTCTCTTTCGCGATGAACTTGTATTTCTATCTTTTATAGGTCTCTTAAAGCTTGAGAACCATGTATTCGGAGAAATAATGCCAGTAAAGATGAGTGGATCCTCACCTAGGATTTCAAGACCATTCTTTTACGTGTTAGGAATCGATGTCG
>Ga0256842_1000237_pt1 | contig 48861 bp, 55 predicted proteins | sample 4559240metaG_FD_185973 | JGI IMG/M metagenome (GOLD analysis project Ga0256842, IMG submission 185973) | Hydrothermal vent microbial communities from Guaymas Basin, Mexico - 4559-240 | ecosystem: Environmental > Aquatic > Marine > Hydrothermal vents | place: Mexico: Guaymas Basin | collected... | reverse complement strand
GACAACGTGATAATCCTCACGGCCTCGAAAATATACAGGCACTTGAAGAGGAAAGGAGAGCTAATCGATGACGCTGATATACTCATCGGCGCCACCGCGATAGCTAAAGGCTATACAGTGTGGACCACGAACATTGACCATTTTGAGAGAATGAGGGACTTTGGGGTGAAATTGTACAAACCCCGAAAGAGGTAATGGTCTTGGGTGTTTACTCGACCGCGAGGCGCTTGAGATAGTGTTTCAAAAGAGAGACTCAGCCTCAAAAGTTTTAAACCGCAGACTCTATCCCAAACTCCTCCGCCAGCTCGTAGAAAAGCTCGTCCTCGCCGAGCTCTTCGCGAAGTTCTTCAAAGTTCCTCATCAGCCTCGGAAGCCTGCCCTTCGAGCGTCTCAACATCGAGTTGCCGATTTCGAGGGCAAAGCGCAGGTAGTCGTCGCTTACGAGGACTCGCCCGTCCCTGCCGAGCGGTGCAGTGAGGTACTCGGTGGCGTTTATCTCGACGAGGTAGCGGTTCGATATTACCTTAAAGGTCGTATATTTGAAACCAGAGGCGAGGCCGAGCTCGTGGAGCCTTTTGGCCTTCTCAACGTCCTCTGCCACGACGTGAAATATCGGGGGCTGGCTTTTGAGGAATATTAATCCTTCCCTGGCTTTTTTCAAAGCCTGCTTCGCCTCCTGAAACGTCATCTCCCTGTGGACTTTTATGAGCCACCTGCTGAGCGGTTTAGCACCTAAGGCCGGTTCTTCTATGATGCCTATTCTCCCGGAGCACGAGCTTGTGGTGTAGACCCCCTTGATTGAGTTGATAAGGAGGAGAAGGTCTATTATGTCCTCGTCAACTTTTCCCTCCCTCATCGCCGTGAACAGGCTAACAAGGGCCTCACGTTTCGCTTTCATGGTAATGCCTCCTAGATGCCTTCTGTCTGGAGTTTAATAGTTTTCAAATCTCGTTTTGGAGGTAAGATGGAATATGATGGCTTCTCTCCCGGCATCTGACGAAAACTTTATAAATCTAACCCGAAAGCTTAAGCTGGAAATGGCCGGGGTGGTGTAGCCTGGTCAGCACAGGGGACTGTGGATCCCCTAGCCCGGGTTCAAATCCCGGCCCCGGCCCCATAACGATTTTTTATACGACTTCTTTGCAGACAATTATACCCCCGCAAACCTTTTTAACGGAGAGTTGACATTGGCTGTGTATGATAGCTCTCGGCATAGAGGGAACCGCACATACCCTTGGCATAGGGATCGTTACCGAGAAAAAAGTTCTGGCCAACGTATTCGATACTCTTACAACCGAAAAAAGCGGAATCCACCCAAAGGAAGCGGCGGAGCACCACGCCAGACTCCTCAAGCCTCTCCTAAAGAAGGCCCTTGAAACCGCCGGGATCACAATGGAAGACGTGGATCTAATTGCGTTCTCCCAGGGACCAGGCCTTGGGCCGGCTTTGAGGGTCGTTGCCACAGCCGCAAGGGCCTTGGCGATAAGGTATAACAAGCCGATTGTGGGCGTGAACCACTGTATAGCTCACGTCGAGATAACCAAGATGTTCGGGGTCAAAGACCCCGTTGGGCTTTACGTGAGTGGCGGAAACACGCAGGTTTTAGCCTTAGAAGGCGGCCGGTACCGTGTCTTCGGCGAGACGCTGGACATAGGGATAGGGAACGCGATAGACACATTCGCGAGGGAACTAGGCATAGGCTTTCCCGGCGGGCCTAAGATCGAGAAGCTTGCGCAGAAGGGAGAGAAATACATCGAACTGCCGTATGCGGTTAAAGGCATGGACCTGGGCTTTTCGGGCCTCCTGACAGAGGCCGTGAGGAAGTACCGCACAGGAAAATACCGCGTTGAGGACCTCGCCTATTCATTCCAGGAGACGGCTTTTGCGGCGCTTGTCGAGGTTACCGAGAGGGCAGTAGCCCACACGGGTAAGGAAGAGGTAGTTCTGGTCGGTGGGGTGGCCGCAAACAACAGGCTTAGAGAAATGCTCCGGATAATGGCAGAAGACAGGGGAATGAAGTTTTTCGTTCCACCCTACGACCTCTGCAGGGACAATGGGGCAATGATAGCGTACACTGGCCTTAGAATGTACCTCGGCGGGGTAAGGTTTAAGATAAGCGACACCGTAGTCAAACAGAAGTTCAGAACAGACGAGGTCGAGGTGGTATGGACTTAGTGGTGTCAGTCTATGAGCTTGTTTGCGATGTTGTCCTTCTCTTCACTTTAGGGTACATCTGGCTGTTTTTCCTGAGAAGGTGGAACCGGTACACGGCTGAGCTAAAGCCTTTTGTGAGAAACGCGGCCATCTTTATAGGGCTCAGCGTCATCGGCAGAGTGCTGGATCTTGTGGGAGATTTCGTTGAAGTGCCGAATCTGGACGTCCTTCTCTTAATCCTCTACGGTGTGTCCATAGTGGGAGTTGTGTATACGATGACCAGCTGCGTTCTTCTCCTTGAGAGGAAGTACATCCCCATCAATGTTCCTTCCTGTCCCTCCCCCTCTTCTCAATCCACCCCAATCTTGAAAGGTGCCTACCTCGTCCTAAGCTACAAGTCCAAGTTCGTAGATGTCCTTGAGCTTCTGAAGTCGGCCAAGCTGCCGACACTAGTCTTCACAAGGAACCCTCACCTTTACAAAGGCCTTGACTTCGTCGTCCCGGTGTGGGTTACACAGGCCACTGACCAGGGGGTCGCTCCAACGAAGCTCCATGTCATCCAGGAGCACGCCCTCCAGTTCGTACGGAAAAACCCAAACGCAGTCGTAGTGATAGACTGCCTTGAGTACCTGCTCCTCTACAACGACTTCCCCGCAGTGTACAAATTCCTTATGAGCCTGAAGGATCACCTCATTCCCGCGGGGTCAGCCTTGATAGTGATTGCAGATAAAGAGGTCCTTGATGAGAGACAGCGCGCCCTCCTCCTGAGAGAGTTTGAGCCCCTGTGAGGGTTTCCCATGAGAAAGCCCTACCGTAAAGTTGTAGTGGGAGGAACCTTCGACCGGCTCCACCTCGGCCACAAGGCACTTCTAAGGAAGGCCTTTGAGGTTGGAAAGTACGTTTATATCGGCCTCACCTCGGATGAGATGATTAAGAACAAGCCCTACGCTGACAGGATACTCCCCTACGAGGTTCGCCTTGCGGATTTACTCAAGTTCTTTGACGTGAACGGCTACAAGAATTACAGGATCATCAAGATCAATACGGCCATAGGCTTTGCTGACAAGATAAAAAGCCTTGAAGCGATCGTCGTCAGCGAGGAGACGTACAAGGGAGCGCTGATCGTCAATCGGGCACGGGAAGAAAAGGGGCTCAAACCACTGCACATCGTTACGATAAAGCTTGTGAAGAGCAAGATAGGGCCGAAGATAAGCTCTTCCCTTATACGGGCAGGTCTCATCGATCCCTTTGGAAACCCTATAAAGAAAAAAGGTTAAAGCCCGCTCGGCTCGTCTATGAAGAAGACATCAAGACCAAAGCGATCCCTCACGACTTCCATAAGGGCCTTAACGCCCAGTGTCTCCGTCTTGTAGTGTCCAGCCACGAGAACGCTCTGCGGTAGGTCTATAGCTGTCAAATAATCGGCGTGGCCGAATTCGCCAGTTACTAGCAGGTCAATCCCCTTCCTGTGTGCCTCCTCAAGTGCGAATGCCCCAGCACCGCTTATTACTCCGATTGTCTTTATTTCCCTCTTCCCGAACTCGTAGGTCTTAACTGTTGTATCAAGCTTCTCGGCCAAGACCTGTGCAATCTTCTCAATAGGCTGTGGCTTTTCGAATTCACTCCAGAAGCCTATGCTGATGCCTTTGTACTCTCCAAAAGGTCCCTTCGGCTCAAGGCCGAGGAGTTTCAAAAGCTGGGTATTGTTCCCGACTTCTGGATGTGCGTCCAGCGGGAGGTGGGCAGCGTAGAGGTTAAGGCCGCTCTCTATTAAGGCCTTTAAGCGTTTGTAATGTATCCCTGTTATGTAATTCAACCCGCCCCATATCATGCCGTGGTGGACGATCAACATATCGGCGTTTCCCTTAACGGCCCTCTCGATGGTTCTCAGCGTCGTGTCGACGGCAAAAGCCACCCTCTCAACTTCCCCCTTTCCCTCAACCTGGAGGCCGTTGCTCGACTTGTCCGGATATGCCTGAATCTGGAGGTACTCGTTGAGAAAAGACACGAGCTCGTCGCGGTTCATTCTCCCACCTCTGTTTAATATGTCCAGCAAACCCTTTTAAAACCGAGCCTCAACTCCAGCCGAGAGGTGGTAGGATGGAGGATAACTTCCGGAAGGCTGTCGAGGAGCTTGCGAGACTGGTAATGAGCGGCGAGATAAAGAGCAGGGAAGAGCTCAACCGCTGGAAGATTAAAATAGCGAGAAAGTATCACCTCTCGAAGATTCCGGGTAATTCCGACATCCTCAAGGCTATTCCCGAGGATAGGCGGGATGAGTTCAGAGACCTGCTCAAGAGGAAGCCAACTAGGACGATAAGCGGTGTCGCAGTGGTTGCCATGATGACGAAGCCCTTCCCCTGTCCCCATGGCAGGTGTATCTACTGCCCCGGCGGGCCGGCGGTGGGCTCGCCCCAGAGCTACACTGGAAGGGAGCCCTCGGCCCTGAGGGCAATCCAGAGCGCTTACCATCCCTACATCATCATGATGCGCCGCCTTAAGCAGCTCACAGACATAGGGCACGACGTTGACAAGGTCGAGGTCATAATCCAGGGCGGGACTTTTCCGGCGGTTGATTTGGATTATCAGGAATGGTTCGTTAAAGAGGCCTTCAAGGCGATGAACGACTTCCCATACTTTAAGGACATCGAAAACCTCGAAGAGAAGTTGATAAGGCTAATAGTCCATAAAGATAAGTCAGTTCTTGAAGAAGACCCCAAGTTCCGCGAGGCCTGGCTCAAAACACATTCAAAGCCCTACTATTACCTCGAAGAGGAGCAGAGGAAGAACGAGAAGGCGAAGGTGAGAATGGTAGGTTTAACCATCGAGACGCGCCCGGATTGGGCCTTCGAGAGGCACATAGACAGGATGCTTAAGCTAGGAACTACGCGCGTCGAGCTCGGCGTCCAGACGATTTTCAACTTCATCCACGAGAGGACTAAGAGGGGACACGGCGTCGAGGAGATAGTCAAGGCAACCCAGCTTTTGAGGGACGCCGGCTTGAAAATCAACTACCACATAATGCTTGGCCTTCCGGGGAGCAACTTCGAGAGGGATCTTTACACTTTTAGAACGATCTTCGAGGATCCTCGCTTCAGGCCGGATATGCTCAAAATCTACCCAACGCTCGTTACTAGAGATGCTCCCCTCTACCGCTGGTGGAAGGAAGGTAAATACCGTCCCTACAGAACGAAAGAGGCGGTAGAACTTCTCGTTGAGGCCTACAAGCTCTTCCCGAAGTGGGTTAGGGTGATGAGGATTCAGCGAGACATACCGGTTCAGCTCATCGTTGATGGCGTCAAGCACTCCAACCTGGGCCAGCTCGTCTTCAACGAGCTCATAAAGAGGGGCATAAGGCCGAGGGAGATCCGCTTCAGGGAAGTCGGCCACATGATGGAGAAGTTTGGAATCCAGCCAGAGGTGGAGCACATCAAGCTCCTCCGCGAGGACTACGAGGCGGCTGGAGGAAGGGAGATTTTCCTAAGCTTTGAAGATACCAAGAACGACATCCTCATAGGCTTCCTCCGCCTGAGGATTCCGAGCGAAAAAGCACATCGGAAGGAGATAAACTGCTGTCCCTCTGCAATAGTCAGGGAGCTCCACGTTTACGGCCCGCTCGTTCCGATAGGTGAGAAGCCGAAGTATGAATGGCAGCACCGCGGCTACGGAAGGGAGCTTTTAGCTGAGGCCGAGAGGATTGCTCGTGAGGAGTTCGACGTTAAGAAGATGCTCGTCATAAGCGGCGTCGGAGTTAGAGAGTATTACAGAAAGTTCGGCTACCGTAAGAACGGGCCCTATGTTGCAAAGAGGCTCGATAAAAGCTATGCCGACTACAAGAAGAGCAAAGAGTTTGACGCGCACCTGAACACGTGAGGTGAGCTTATGCGCTTCAAACCGAGGCCCTTCAACGAACCAATTGGCTTCCGCTGTCTATACTGTCTCGACTGCTGCAGGGGGAGACATGTCTATCTGACCCTGAAGGACATAGAGCAAATCGCTAAAGCCGGCCATGACCCCCAGGACTTCGTAACGTTCTCAATTGAGGGTAACAAGGTGCGCTTCGTTCTAGCTGTGAGGGAGTGGGATCTGGGCTGTGTTTTCCACGACCCTGAAACCGGTAAGTGCACGATCCACAAAGTTAGACCTCTGATATGTCGCATCTACCCCTTCATGGTTTCAAGAAAGCCCCTGGGCGTAGAAGGGGAGAGGCCATTCCACTACAAGGGCAAGGAGCTCTGGCTCTACTACGACGAGAGCTGTCCAGGAATAAACGCCGAAGAGCCGGAAATAACGATAACGCCGGAGGAGATGGCGGAGCTCGGTCTTGAGTTTGAAGAAGAGTTTGAGAGAACCGATGTAGAGGGCTTTGCGGAGCTTTTGAAGGAGCTTGAAGGCTAAGCTTTTAAGTTCCCTGTCGACGTCAGAAACATGAGCGAAGAACTCCGCTACCGCCGTGCCTCCGCCTGGGAGTACGACTTAATCCTCCGAGAGGCTGAGAAGTACGGTGAGCTTGAGCACCACTTCTTTGCCGTCGTTGAAGGTAGGTTTAGAGATGTTTACGCCGTCAATAAGAGGGTATGGGCCGAGCTTGAAAGCTTGAAAATCAAACCCTACGCCTACGGAACCTTCGTCGGCACGATAAAGGTTGACAATCTCGTCGAGAAGTTCTACCCGAACATCGAGTTCTTCTACTTCGTGAAAGTTGAGAAGAACTACGCCGTTCTAAGTCCTAAGGCTGGCTTCCTGTTCACCACCGGAAAGGACGTGCCGAGGAGCGGCGTCAGAAAATATGTCTGGCGGGGGACGAAGAAGCTGGTAATATACGACGAGAACGGTGTTATCCTCGGCATCGGCAGGATAAACCCCGAAAGCAACCAGAAGTTCATTCTCAACGTCACCGACGTTGGGGAGTTCCTGAGGAGGAACCGCTGACTTTTCTAACCTTGCGTAATCTTTTTAAGGCCTTTTGCACAAATTTTAATGGTAACTAAAGGTTACTAAAGGGGGTGATGCTTATGCTCAAGAAAGTCAAGACCGGGATCCCCGGAATGGACGAAATTCTCCACGGGGGAATCCCTGAGAGGAACGCAGTCCTTCTCAGCGGCGGGCCTGGAACGGGGAAGACGATATTCAGCCAGCAGTTCCTCTGGAACGGCCTCCAGATGGGTGAGCCAGGCATTTACGTTGCTTTAGAGGAGCACCCGGTTCAGGTAAGGCAGAACATGGCCCAGTTCGGCTGGGACGTCAGGAAGTACGAGGAGGAAGGTATGTTCGCGATGGTCGATGCCTTCACTGCTGGAATCGGCAAGAGCAAGGAGTACGAGAAGTACATCGTCCACGACCTGACCGACATAAGGGAGTTCATAGACGTCCTCAGGACGGCCGTTAAAGACATAAACGCCAAGAGGGTAGTTATAGACTCTGTTACGACGCTCTACATCAACAAGCCGGCGATGGCAAGGGGCATCGTCATGCAGCTCAAGCGTGTTCTAGCTGGCCTCGGAGTCACGAGCATCCTCGTGAGCCAGATAAGTGTCGGCGAGCGTGGGTTCGGCGGGCCTGGAGTCGAGCACGGCGTTGACGGCATAATAAGGCTCGACCTTGACGAGATTGACGGCGAGCTCAAGCGCTCGTTGATAGTCTGGAAGATGCGCGGGACGAGTCACAGCATGAGGAGGCACCCGTTCGATATAACCGACAAGGGAATCGTTGTTTACCCGGACAAGGTGCTCAAGAGGAAGACCGTTGTTGAAGTTGAGTGAAAACTGAAAGGGGGTGAGAGGATGGAGGTTCCGCTGAACCCCGTCGGAAGGGAGGAGATACACAGGCTTGAGAGCATACTCCTCTTTGCGACGCTCTTCAGGCCGGAGGTTATAGAGCTCATAAAGGATCCGGCAGAGAGACTGACCTGGGTTGACAGTCTCGCAGTGGCGGCCGGAGCAATAGCCAGGGAGAAGGCTGGCATGACCACCAGCGAAATCGCCGAGGAGCTCGGCAGGACTGAAACAACAATAAGAAAGCACCTCAAGGGCGAGACCAAGGCCGGAGAACTCGTTAGAGAGACTTACGAGCTCATAAAGCAGGGCAAGCTCGACGAGCTCGTGAAGAACGTCGAGGTTCTGGCAAAAGGTGGCCAGCTCGTTGCGGTGGAGGAGTACGAGAAGCTCAGGAAGGAAAAGGAGGAGCTTGAGGCAAAAGTGAAGGAGCTTGAAGAGAAAGTCAAGGCCCTCGAAGAGGAGAACAGAACGCTCAAGGCGAAGCTTGAGAACGTCAGGAAGGTGCTTGACGACGCTTTGAGCAGGATAAAAGAAATAGAGAAACTGCTGTGACTTAGCCCTTTCCGTTTCTTCTCAAAGCTTCTTCCCATGTCATTATCATGTGAGTGAAGGTCTCATCGTCCTCCTCTATTCCGCGCTTTATCTCACTAATGTGGGCATACTTTGCCTTGAACTTTTCGAGGATGTAGTCGACTGCCTTCTCCGGGTCGGCCTTGGTGCCGCAGGTGTAAACATCGAGGGCGGCGTAACCCTTCTCCGGCCAGGTGTGGACTGAGATGTGGCTCTCGGCGACGATGACGACACCGCTGACACCAGTTGGTGAGAACTTGAAGAAGTAGCTGGATTTGACTTCCATGTTGCCGATCTTTGCCGCCTCAAGGAATATCTGCCTTATCTTGTCAGCGTTAGCGAGCACCTCTGGATCGCAACCAGCGGCCTCAACAACGTAGTGGAACCCAATGGTCTCGATCTCGCTCATGGCTCTCACCCAAGGGGAGGCTATGGCATACCCTTTTTAAAGTTAATCTCAAATCGAAGAGTTCTGAGCTGGCTTTTTTGGTTTTAACCGGTTGAGACCTGGCCGGTAATCTATAGAACTGTTAGTTTCTGGCAGTTTTTGAAATTTAATGGAAGTTTTAGGCCAAATGCCAATATTACCCACCATATGGCTTAATTTTGGGTTTAACACATTATTTCCTGGCCGATCCCAACCACTAATTTTAAAACCAGCCAACTTTCATTATTCGTAGTGGTTCAGAGCGTGATCACCGCTCTTTAGAAAAGGGCAGTGGGGTGTTGGTATGGGAACCAAAAAGCAGAAAATCAATAAGGGGTCCCCCGATAGAGTACTCGAAACAAAGAGGAAGCGGCTTTTATTCCTGGCAAGGACGGAGCCGCGAAAAATGGTACTCTATCCCTTGGTGGTGTTTCTGCTGGCTCTGCTAATCCTGGCCTTCCACCCTCCGGAGAAGGGCATCGACCTAAAGGGTGGCGTTGTTATAACAGTCTACCACGTCTCTGCATCTCCTGACGAGCTTGAAAGCTACGTTAAGGAGAAAACCGGGATAAATGTTAGAGCGGAGGAATTCAAGGACCCCGTGACGGGTCTATCTGGGATTAGGCTCTACGCCCCAGCGGGTTCGGATTATGGTAAAATCTCAGACGCCATACAATCAAAATACAAAGGCGCGGACATAATCCCCAGAGTCGTTGACCCAACATTCGGAAAGATAGCACAGAGACAGGGAATCAAGGCAATAATCTACGCGTTCCTTGGAATGGCCGTGGTAGTCTTCCTGTTCTTCCGCGACCCGGTTCCATCGGCCACTATCATCTTCTCCGCGTTCTCAGACATGGTCATAGCGCTTGCGATGATGAGTGTACTTGGCATAGAACTCACTACCGCGACGATAGCGGCACTCCTTATGCTCATCGGTTACACCGTTGACAGCAACATCCTCTTGACTACAAGGCTACTCAGGAGGAAGGAAGACACGGTAGAAGACGCGTACCTCTCCGCAGTCTCGACTGGGTTCACGATGAGCACCACAACACTGGGCGCACTCGTTATCCTCTGGCTTGTCTCAACTTCTGAAGTTATAGATAACATAGCAATCGTCCTCATCTTTGGCCTGTTGGCTGACTTCATGAACACTTGGATTTTCAACGCCGGTGTGTTGAGGTGGTACATAGCAAGTCCTTACAAGTTCTCGATAAAGCTCAGGAGGGGTAAGTGATGGCCCGAAAAAAAGGTGTTAAAGCTTTGATACTCAACTGGAGGGTTCTCCTGCTCATACTCTTTCTAATCGGCTCCATAGCTTCAATTTCAATAAGAGGATTAACGTATGGTATAGACATAGGGGGAGGAGTTGCCCTCGTAGCCGAACCCGAAAAGTCCGTCAGCAAAGATACCTTGAACGGCATCATAACGTCTCTCCAGAACAGGCTGAACACATTCGGTATCAAGGACATCAAAATAGAGGCCCAACACGACCCGGAGACAGGGCGGAGTCTCATCGTGGTTAAGGTCGCCAACGTCACCCTGGATGAGGCCAATCAGATAAAAGATCTGATAGAGAGCCAGGGTGTCCTCTACATGGAGTTCAACGGTGTTGTTTTCGCAACGGGGACTGACGTTACGGTTCACTCAAGCAACTACGGTCTCAACCTACAGGAGTGTCCCACTTGCTGGTACGTTGGGTTTGAGCTGTCAGAAAAGGCTCAGGAGAGGTTTAAGGAGATCGCCGCTGGCAAGATTGGATGGCCGGTTGATATTTACCTCGATCCGCCGGTGAACTCGCTCCTCGTGGTCTCGCCGAGGGTTTACAACGAGATGCAGGACTTCTTGGGTGAGCCAGAGCCAGGGACGGGGACTCCAAAGCCCCTTGTCCAGAGGATTAGCGAGGCCTTCAACATCACGGTTGTGGAATACTCCAACCAGACAGCCGAAGATATCGTTGAGAACGCTACTGCCCTGGGCAAGGACAAGATTATTCTTGCGGACGTTCCAAAAGAACTCTACAGTGAAGTCAAGAATCTGATTGTCTCAAAGAATTTGGACTTGAGGGTCTCCTACTACACTCCCCAGCAGGGCGAGGATCTGAAAGACTTCGTCGAGAGGGTTCTCAACCTATACGGGCCGTACATACTGAGATTTGACCCAGCCAAAGGAGGCAATACTGGACTCCAGCTCAGCGGGAGCGCCCCAACCAAGGAAGATGCCCTGCAGGAAGCCAAGAAGATATACAGTGTCCTGAGGAGCGGTTCCCTCACAGTGAAGCTCCACGTAGTCAACGAGGAGTACATCTCACCTACTCTTGGGGCCAGCTTCAAGAAGCAGGCGGTCATAGCTGGAATCGGCGCGCTGATAGCGGTTCTCCTCATAGTGTACCTCCACTACAGGCGCTGGAAGATAGCCATACCCGTTGCGAGCACGAGCCTCTTTGAGGTCATCATAATCCTCGGAATAGCCGCATTAATAAGATGGAACCTTGACCTGCCAAGTATCGCAGGTATCATAGCCGCGATCGGCACCGGGGTTGACCAGCAGATAGTCATAACCGACGAGCTACTCGGTGGCACCTCTGGGGGCGTTACAAGAAGGATGAGCACCCTCCGCAGGATGGCCAGGGCCTTCTTCGTCATATTCGCATCGGCGGCAACTACCGTAGTGGCAATGAGTTTCCTGCTAGTGTACTTCGTTGGAACGCTCAAGGGGTTTGCAGTTACAACGATACTCGGAGTCCTCATCGGTGTCCTCATCACGAGGCCAGCCTACGCCGAGATAGCCAAATACCTTCTCTCGCTTGAGTGATCCTTTCTTTTTATACCTCAACGGTGGTGATGTCCATGTTCGTCGTGATAATGGGCGCCGGAAGGGTCGGTTATCTCGTGGCCAAGATGCTGGAGGAGAGCGGCCACGATGTAACAATAATCGAACAGGATCGGAGACGGGCCCAAGATTTATCCCTTGAGATAAACGGACTGGTGATACAGGGAGATGCAACGGATCCAAAGACTTTAGAGGAGGCAAACATAAAGCAGGCCAACGCCTTCGCCGCCTTGACTGGAAAAGACGATGCAAACATCCTCGCCTGCATACTGGCCAAGAACCTTAATCCCAACATTTACACTGCGCTGAGGATAAGTAACCCAAAGAGCAAGAAAATCTTCGAGAGGGTAGAGGACCTCAAGAAGTACTTCAACTTTATAATATCCCCCGAAGAGATTGCCGCCGAGTACATCTCGCGCAACCTCTCAACTCCGGGCTTTGACAGAGTTCTGTTCCCAAGAGAAGGCGCAGAAATGGTTCGGTTCGAGATAACACCCAAGAGCTGGGTGGCAGGAAAAACCGTCAGGGAACTCGGTCTCCCCAAGGACGCACTCATAGTTGCAGTTTATGACAAGAAGGGCAACTTAATAATTCCTTCTGGAGACACTAAGCTTCCGGAGGAAGGATCCCTCATAGTCTTCGCCAAAGCGGGAGTCCTTGACAAGGTAAAAGAGCTCTTCGAAAGGAAGAAATCACCGGAGTGAGAGCCACTTTAGGGCTCTAGCAGCACGTTCTGGAGTGGGGAAGTTTTTGATTCCATGTTCTTCGAGTAGTTTCACCCCACCGCGGACGAGCTCGCCAGCCATGAAATTGACGATGACCGGCTTGTCGCAGTCGGCCTCGATAACGGCTTTAGCTACCTCCTCGCTCGGAATGAAAATCGGCGGGACGCAGATTACCAAGAGCGAGTCAACGTTCTCGTCTCTGCAAACTACCTCAATCGTCTTCTTGTAGCGCTCATAGTCCGCGTCGGCGATGAGGTCAATCGGGTTCCTGATGGAGCACTGGGGCGGGAGGAAGGAGCGGAGCTCCTCAACTGTCTCATCGCTCAGCTTTGCGATCTCAAGGCCCAGCTTTTCTAGTTTGTCAGTTGCAAGGACACCGGGCCCGCCTGAGTTAGTGATGACAGCTACACGCTTTCCTGCTCTAGGATACATCTCGAAGGCCTTCGCCGCGTCGAAGAGCTCCTCCATTTCCTCGACCTCTATCGCTCCGGCCTGCTTGAAGGCCGCGCGGTAGATCTCGTAGGAACCCGCGAGCGAGCCAGTGTGAGAAGCGGCCGCTCTGGCGCCGCTGGCGCTCTTACCGGCTTTGAGGACTATCACGGGCTTTCTCTCGCTTGCGTAGCGAAGGGCTTTCAAAAAGCGCCTGCCGTCTTTAACTCCCTCTATATAGAGGGCTATAACCTTGGTGTTCTCGTCGTCGGCAAAGTATTCTAAAAAATCGCTCTCGTTCAAATCCGCGGCGTTTCCGTATGAAACGAAGGCCGAGAAGCCTATCCCCTCGTCGTTGCCCATGGCCAAGGCGGCACCACCGAAGGCACCGCTCTGGCTGATAAGGGCGAGCCCGCCGGGACTAACGCGAACCTCAAAGGAGCCGAAGAACTTACCATGGACGCCGAAGATGCCTGCGCAGTTGGGGCCGATGATTCTAACGCCGTGCTTTCTAGCCTTCTCGACCAGCTCGCGCTCAAGCTCCTCGTTCCCGATCTCGGAAAAGCCGGCACTTATCACGACCGCACCCTTGATGAGCGGGCCGATTTCGTCGATGAGAGCCGGAACGAACTTAGCAGGGATGGCGATTATGGCAGTATCGACAGGCTCGTCGAGCTTTTCTCGGATTTCAAAGGTATTTCCAGCAACTTCAACGGTGCCGCCTCTGGGGTTGACCGGGATTATTTTGCCCTCAAATCCTCCCTCAACGATGTTTCTAAGAATCTCGTAGGCTATGCCACCTTTCTTGAACGAACCGAACACCGCGACACTTTCTGGATAGAAAAAGAAGTCAAGCTTCATTTTCTCCACCTCCAGATCAAGATTGCTATCACTAGGGGAACAACTGGAATAACCACCCAGTACCCCAAGTCGTACTTTTTTACAGTTATCTCGATGCTCCCGTCCTTGTCTTCTGACCCTCCCACAACCTCCGGGAATCTTTCGGGTAGGCTTACCTCGGCCTTCCATTCCTTTCCAAAGAGCCACTCGTGATACTCAACCCTGGGAGTTAAGTATCCAACGACTTCGGTGATGTTGCCGCTTTTAATGTATGTGACGTTTTGGGCCCAGGATAGATTGGGAAGACCAGATTTACAGAGATAAGTCGCGTTGAAGAACACTTTTCCTTCCTCAGGAGAATAATGGAGCTCTATCCGCAGGGGCTTGCAAAGGGAAGTTTCATTTGTGCTTTCGTTTGGTGCTGCTTGACGGACTCCCAGCATGGGGAGGTAGTCCGCGTTCTCCCATATCAGGACGTTTTCAGCCCTATCGTCCGGCTCAGGGAACGCGTAGACAAGAGTCCAGTTCTTGGGCAGTATGAGGATTATCCTGCTAAACCTAAAAGAGTACACCCTGCTTCCCACTACAAAATCTAACGGGCCAGAATATGGACATTCGAGACCCCTTTTACCTTCAATAAGGAAGGGGGCGATATAGAAGCTTACCCTCGCGGTCCAATTGCCAACGACCTCAACCGGGCCAGAAGGGGAGATATAGACGGTAAAGTTTGCATACCTCCCGTAGAAATCGTTGAGGAGGTTCCTGTATACAAGCTTCTCCACAAGCTCCTTAAACCCGGCTTCGTCGCCAGCCATCTCTCGGTAAACCTCATTCACAAGCTTTGCCGAAATCTCAAAGCGCGCGCTACCGTCTGGATTTACCTCTATCAGCATGACCACGTCAAAGATATCCTGCTGGCTCTTCCCACTAGCTAAGGGAAGCCACGATGCTATCAGAAGAACCAGTGTAAGGGCCAGAGCGGTTTTTGTTTTTGAATCCATCAACGGATGTTGTATGGATTCCACAAAAACTTTGCGGGTCGAAAATCTTAAAGGGATGGGAAAATATCTCTATTCTCAGGTGGGGCGATGAAGTTTGGTGTCGTTGCCAGGCGAGATCGGGAAGCCGCTTTAAAGCTGGCTTACAGGGTCTACGATTTTCTGAAGGTTAACGGCTACGATGTCATCGTTGATACGGACACGTTCAAGAACCTTCCAGAGTTCGACGAGGGCGACGTTGTGCCCCTTGAAGAGTTCGACGTCGATTTTATAATCGCCATTGGCGGAGACGGAACCATACTCAGGATCGAGCACAAGACGAAGAAAGATTTCCCGATTCTGGGAGTGAACATGGGTACCCTGGGCTTTTTAACAGAAGTAGAGCCCAATGAAACTTTCTTTGCCCTGAGCAGGCTCCTTGAAGGCGAGTACTGGATAGACGAGAGGATGAAGCTCAGAACGTACCTGAACGGGGAGAACTCCGTTCCTGATGCCCTCAACGAAGATGCTATTCTAACGGGTATCCCCGGCAAGATAGTTCACCTTAAATACTACGTGGATGGCGGCCTGGCGGACGAGATAAGAGCGGATGGACTGATAGTATCAACCCCAACCGGATCAACGGGCTATGCGCTTTCAGTGGGTGGCCCCTTCGTCGACCCAAGGCTTGAGCTCTTTGTGATAGCCCCCGTAAACCCACTAGCCCTCGCATCCCGACCGATGGTTGTCCCGTCCTACAGCGAGATAGAGCTCGTTGCCCTCCTCCCTGAGAGGGAACTCATACTCACCATAGACGGCCAGTTCTACACCCGCATCAGCCCTGACACGGAGATCAAAATAAAAAAGTCACCTCGAAAGGCCCGTTTTGTCCGCTTCTCCCGCGAGATATATCCAAAATATCCGTTCCGGATCAAGAAGCGGTTTTAGGCCTTTTCTTTTGGTTTCAAGCCAAAATGCGTTACCAGGACGGTGCCCAGCAGGAGGGGAAGCCAGAACGAGATTATCCTGTCCAGTATACTCGAAGTTACCGCCATTTCCTTCGTGACGCCCAAGACCACATAAGTTCCGGAGGTTATTGCCTCGATTATTCCCGCACCCCCGGGGATCACGCTTATTATCCCGACGGTAGTCGCTATTATCTGCACCGTGACAACGGTGGGAAGGCCTATCTTACAGCCAAGGCTCAGGAATATGAAGTAGTTTCTCAACACAACAAACGCCCACGTTACAAAGGAGTAGATAACAGACAGAACGAAAGTTTTTCTGTTTTTCACGGCTATTCTAAGGCCGGTCGTGAAATGGGGAATGTTAGTGTCCACTAAGCTGTAAAACTTCTCCTCATGCTTTTTGACCCTGGTTGGAACAAGCCGGGCCAGGAAACTGAATATCCCGTAAAGCACCTTCTTGACCCTTCGCTCGCTGACCATTACCATGGTGGCGAGCCCGGTTAGTCCAGCCAACATAAGGGTGAGCAGGAGAATCAGAAAGAACAACTCCCTGAAGCCCAGCGAGTAAACGTAGATTGCAGAGAAAATAAGCATTGCCCCGATGGGGATCAAGTCCAATATCCTGTCCGCGGTAACGCTCGCGAAAAGCTGGCCGTAGCTACCTTTGGAACGTTTTACCAGATAATACACTCGAACTGCCTCTCCCCCACCCCTTGCACCGGGTGTTATGTTGTTGAAGAGGAGGCCTATGAAGAGGGCCGCAAGCGTGTCACGGAACCTAACCTTTACCCCAAGTCCCTCAATTATGACCTGCCACCTCATCGCCCACGTGATTATCCCCGCAAAGTACATCAGAAGGGCCGCAAAGAGGTAGTATAAGTTAGCCCTCTTGAGAATCCGGATTACGTCTTCGGTTCCCGCCCACCACACGAGGGCGATGATGACAAAGACGGCTGCTATGAACGGTAGGACTTTCTTCCAATCCATTACTCACCCCTTCCTTAGCTTGGCTATGAAGAACCCCTGGGTCAGGTGCCTGTTGGGGTAGAAGCGCTGGACTTTGTCAATTCCAATCCCCTCGGAGCCTATGAAGACCGCTTGCTCCTCAAGCTTTAAGCCTTTTTCCAGCATGAACTTGACGTTGGCCTCGTTCTCTTCATAACTCAGCGTGCAGGTGGAGTAAACAAGAACGCCACCCTTTCTGAGGGTCTTTATTGCCGCCCAGATGAAGGCCCTTTGATAGCGGGCCGTAGCGATTATATCCTTCGGCGTCCTGCTCTCCCAGAGCTTCGGCCTTATGCCGAGGGCTGTGCACGGCGCATCCAGAAGTATCTTGTCGGCCTTTATACCCAGCTCCGGTAACTTTCTCGCGTCCATTCTGATTAGCTTCACGTTCTTCACTCCGAGCCTTTTGAGTTCCTCCTCCATCTTCTTCAGCCTGTTCCTCGACTTGTCTATAGCGATTATCTCCCCTCTGTTTTGGAGAAGTTGAGCTATATGACTCGTCTTTCCACCCGGAGCGGCGGCCATGTCTATTATCAGCTCCTCCTCACTCGGCTCAAGGACTCTCGCGGTTACCATCGAAGGCAAACTTTGAGCGTAGAAGAGGCCCTGCTTGAAGCTCTCCAGCTCGCTCAAACTGGGAAGCCTGAACTTTGGAGTTGTAACCTCAACAGCTAGACCCCTCGTCGAGACGACCATCTCCTTCGCGCTCATTCTCGCTATTCCAATCCCGACGAGAAGGCCCTTGGGGTCTCTAATCTCGACCTCGTCCCCGGGCTTTATGTTCTTGTCCGCCTGCAGAACTCCGGGGGCGTAGAGGTGAGCCCCCTGGTAGACGCTCTCGCTCGCGAACTTATTTGCCCTAACTACCGGTAATCCCGGCTCGTAGTCGTCCGGGAAGTTTGGGCCCTCCCTCTCGAAGTAGATGCCCTCCTTTAGGTAGGGGCTCCTCTTTGGTTTGAGTCCCTCGCGCCTGAGGATTCTCATCAGCTTTTCCCTGCTCGTCTTCAAGGTGTTGACGCGGATGTAGTACTTCTCGACGGGAGTCCTGAGCGACGCCATTATCTCCCCTGCCTCACTCCCGAAGAGCTTCCTGTAGTACTCCCTGAGCTCCGCTGGAAACGCTTCCTCTGGATTCATCACGACACCTCACAGGTCAAAGATTTCAAAGCGCCTTCCTACCTCGATCAGCTTCTCAAGGCCCTTTTTGAGCTCATCAACGCTCTCGAAGTTGGCCTCAAACTGGAAGACCTTTTCGCGGCTCTCTTTGATTTTTCTAAGGATTCCCCCAGGCGAGGCCTCCCCACTCCTCCAGTTGTAAACGTCGCTCAGGAAGTTCTCGCTCCCGTAGATAAAGCTCCTCGGGAAGAGCTCAAGGAACGCCTTTAGAAACTCCTCGCTTATCCTCTCCTTCGGAATCGCGACGACGAAGTAGTAACTTTCTGGCGTCGCCCCAACCTCAATCTGCGGTTTCACCTCAAAAGCCGGGTGGGGATAGTCCATTCTAACCCACTCGCCGTCGAGGAATATATAAGCCCCAAAGACCTCCTCGACGTCCTCAACCTCAAAGCCCTTCTCGGGGAGCTCGGCCTTAAGCTCCTCGTTGAGCGTGAAAATGTCGTTCCACATCTTGTTGAGAAACTCGTGGATTTCCCTAACGTTCATCTCTCCCACCGGAGGAAAAGGGGGAAAAGAGTTTAAAAATTTGAGCTCAGGCTTTGGAAAGTGCCCTGTTTATTTCGCCGATGATGTCGGTTTTCACGGTCTGGGTTATCGTCGTGAGAGTAACATCTTTCGTCCCAGAGAACCCTAGTGTATGTAGCCTGATGAACACTTCTGCTCGAACAATGCTCGTCTCGTTGTTCTTCACGTGCATTTCCCATACCTCAGGAATGTTCGATAAAAGAACGTACGTCTTAATCGGAATTTTTACTGTGCCCTTAGCTGGAATGACCGTCGTTTTGAGGGACTCCCCATCTCCGAGCTTCAGCTCGTTCACCCACACCCTGTAACCAGTCTTAACCACAGGAATTGGGTAGGGATTCGGATTATACAGCACGAGCTCAGTTATGAACACGGCTTTGTCCCCTTCCCTTCCTTCGTACTTCACTATGGTGTCTTTCAGCTCGGGGGTCTTGAGGAGGGAGAGCCCCGCTATTTCCCGGCTTTGAGCCGTGAGGTGAATCTTTTCAAGCACCTTTTCATCTATTTCCCTGCTGACATTAAACTTTCCAGAGAGGAAAAGCACTTTTGGTTTGGCAACGACCGTGAGGTTCCCTATCTCACCATTTTCAAAGTACTTGAGGAGGGCGTCCACTGTCTTTTCGTTGTCCAGCTCAAGGCTTGCCTTTATCTCAGTGCCAAAGGGCGAGTAGTCCAATTCAGTGAGCCTTCCAATCGGCTCATCCATGAAGAGAAACCTGAGATCCTCCACACTTAGGGGGACAAGGAGGGGCCTCTGGATATCCACATTGACCTTAATTTCGGTTGTGTTCTCGGAAACGGATCCCCATGCAATGGAAACCCTGGGCGAGGCGTTGTTCAGTGCGTAGGCAACGTACCCGCCCCATAATACGAGGACTATAAAAATTACCCCAACGATCTTCCCAATCGTGCCCATTTCTTTCACCTAAAATATAGATCGGGATTCAAACTCAAAAGGTTTTTGAGGCTCACTCCATTTCCTCGATTCTTGCCTTCCAGTTGCCCGGCTTCCTGAAGTCCTTCTCCGTGTAAAGGCCTTCCTTCTTCAGTATTCCGCGGGCGGCGAGGAGACCGGTAGCGGCGGCATTGACGATGTCCCTACTCAGGCCGGCGCCGTCACCGGCGGCAAAGATTCCCTCTATGCTCGTCTCAAGGTTTTCATCAACCTCGACCCTCATGGCGTAGTACTTGATTTCCGGCGCGTATAGGAGTGTATGATCGCTCGCAACGCCCGGAAGAACGCGGTCGAGCTTCTCAAGGCCCTCTATGATGTCAGTCACAACGCGGTGGGGGAGGGCCATGGCTATGTCTCCAGGAGTAACGTGCTTCAGAGTGGGCTCAACGTTGCTCCTCCTTATCCTCGCCCACGTGCTCCTCCTTCCCCGCCTCAGGTCGCCGAGGCGCTGGATGAGGGGTTTTCCGCCGCCTATCGTCGTAGCTAACTGCGCTATGCTCTTTCCATAGGCCGTCGTGTCCTCAACGGGCTCCGTCAGCTCTATCCTTGTCAGAAAGGCGAAGTTGGTGTTGTTGCTCTTCTTCTCGTGCATCGAGTGTCCGTTTACTCCAACGTAGCCGTCGTAGCGCTCCTCGACGACGAAGCCGTTCGGGTTTGTGCAGAAAGTCCTCACGAAGTCGTCGTAGGTGTCTGTGTAGATGTGAAACTTGGGGTCGTGGTTTATGCTCGTTATTGGCTCCATCACTATCGCAGGAACCTCAACGCGGACGCCAACGTCAATCGGCCCGTGCCTGGCCTTGAGGCCAATCTTTTGAGCTACCTCATGGAACCAGTCCGCACCCCCGCGACCCGGTGCAACGACGATGTATCTCGCTTTGATCTCGAAGACGTCCTTTCCATGTTTAACCTTAACCCATCCCTGGCCGAACTCAAGGGCCTTCGTCCAGAGGAGGAACTTGACCCCTTTGCTCTCCAAATGCCGCTTTATGTCCTCTATGACCTCAGGCGTTCTGTCAGATCCTATGTGCCTCTGGATTATGGGGATGAACTTCACTCCCGCCTGTGCCGCCCTCTGCTCCCAGTACTTCACCTGCTCCGGGTCGCCCTTGAAGAGGTTCTTCGGGGCTTTATGCCTCAGAAAAATCTGGTCAACCTCCCAAACGAGCTGCCAGGCGTAGTTCTCATCGTCCGTGAGCTCGGTTAAATCGCCTCCGATGTCGGGGCGTAGGTTTATCGTGCCATCGCTCAGCCCACCGGCGCCGCCGACACCACTCATTATGTGGCAGGGCTTGCACCCAACGCAGTAGCCGAGCTCGTACATCGGACAAACACGTTGCTTGACGTCGCCGCCTTCGTCTATGACGAGAACGCTAAGGTTGCTCTTCTCCGCCAGTTCGTAGGCCGCGAAAAGTCCGGCTGGGCCTGCTCCGATAATTACAACGTCGTAGGCCTTTCCGTTTCCAGTTCCAGAAACCATATTTCCCTTACTGGAGTCTATGGCCTTGCCCTTAAAAAGTTTTTGGCAGATATTTGGTTAATTATTGAAATTAAGAGGAACAAGATTGACATAAAATTGATCATTAAAGGCGCGTGAGCCAAATAAAGTTACTTGAACAATCTAGAAACCTTGACCCTGTACTCCTTTCCGAGGAGTTCAGGATTCGCGGCTTTATAGACAGCCAGAACTAGTTCATCCCCCTCAAGGTACCACTCAGCGACAGTTGTGGCGATCTCTTCAAACATTGGCAGGAAAGCGGGCTCACTGCTCTCAACGGCGTCTTCGTTTATGAAGTAGATGGCGATCCTTCTATCATCACCCACAAACCCCGAGATACTGGTTAGCAGGGAAAGCACTTCCCTTCGGGAGGAAACCATTACTATCTTATGAAGCCCGACAACTGGGTTGAAATATGGACCGTTGGCCTCTCTAAACTTGCTTATTGAATTTTCATAATGACCAAAGGAAATAGAGTACTTGTCCACTTCAATCCTCCCTATGGTAATACCAGCTTCCCGCTTGCCGCCTCCGATCTTTATCACCGTGACCTCTGGAAGGCTGAGACCGAGGACTTCAAGGGACATCACGAGACTTGGATATGTGTCAAGAATATCGTCCACAAGAACCCTGAAGCCGTTAGATGATGCAAAATCAGTAAGGCTCTTTAGAAGCAGTTCTGGATACGAGTTCGAGGCATATTCTACCAGTACAGTCTCGCCAAACTTAAGCCCTGAAAAGAAAGACTCTAACCCCTCCATTCATATCACCGGATTAAAGTATGGAACTCTAAGCTTATTAAGGTTGTGTTTAGCCTATAAAATCCTGGTCTAACGGACTATCATGGTCGGAACCTTTATTATCCCAACAACTTCCTCCAGCAGAGAGCCTATCCTCGTTTTTCCGCTCCTGCCGTACGCACCCATGACAACTAGGGTGTATCCACCGGAATTTGCCTCACGCAGTATTGTCTCCTTGGCAGAGCCCTCAACGATCTTAAAGGAGCAGTTCACGCCCTCTTTATTGCAGAGCTCCATAAGGTTCGTCATTATCCTCCGTATTCCCTTCTTCATCTCCTTCCAGATCTCTTCCTCAAAGCTCTCGATCTTCTCAAGTTTGTCGCTGAACATGCTCAGGTTGAAGGCCATCGATCTAGCTTCCCTCCTGTCGAGGACTGAGAAAAGTATGACCTTCCCCCCACGTTTTTTGGCTATGGCTATGGCATGGAGTGCCGCTTTTTGACTCCACTTGGAGCCGTCTATCAGGACGAGTATCTTCACCCTCATTTTCATACCCCCACGTAGCGGAGCCAGAGCACGAGTGTGCCGAACCCAACGGTTGCAAACATGACCACGAGACCAATCTTAAGAAAGTCCATAAAGGTTATTTTAATTCCCTCCCTATCGGCTATACCTATGACCACGACGTTGGCGCTTGCCCCTATGGCCGTGCCGTTTCCTCCAAGGCAGGCACCGAGCGAGAGGGCCCACCAAAGGGGATAAGTGTTAAGGGAAGAGCCCATCGCCTTGATTAATGGTATCATAGTCGCGGTGAGGGGGATGTTATCAACTATGGCAGACGCTATAGCCGAGAACCACGCTATCACGAGCATTGCTTCACCAGTACTGTGTATGTAACCGACCATCCACTTGGCGACATCGGCGATAACGCCCGTCTCGACGAGTGATCCGACGATTATGAAGAGGCCTATGAAGAAGAAGATTGCCGTCCACTCCACCTTCTCCAGTATCTTTTCAGGCTCCTGCCTGCTCCAGAGGAGGAGGAAGGAAGCGCCGCTTAAGGCAACGACCGCTGGTTCGAGGCCGAGCCTGTCGTGGACAAAGAACAGGATAATAACTGCGAGGATTACCACGACCGACTTCTTGAATAGGGTAGGATCCTTGATGGCCTCTTCCTCGCTCAGGCCTTCAATTACAGAGAGGAGGTCCTGCCGGTGGGAGTGGCTGACGTGGAGCTCTCTGCGGTAGGCGAGGTAGATTATGCCGATCATGATCAGCAGGTCGAGGAAGGCTATGGGCCCCATGTTGAGGAGGAACTCGTTGAAGCTCAGGTTGGCGGCAGAGCCTATCATTATGTTCGGCGGATCACCTATCAGCGTTGCTGTTCCACCGATGTTGGAGGCAAAGATCTCCGCGAGGAGAAAGGGAATGGGATCAACTTCCATAAGGCGGGTTATGTAGATTAGCATTGGAGTGAGCAGGAGAACCGTTGTAACGTTGTCGAGGACAGAACTCACAACGGCGGTAGCAACCGAGAACAGCAGGAGAACCCTCATTGGGCTGCCTTTGGCAAGTTTGGCGGTTTTTATAGCTATGTACTCAAAGAGTCCGCTTTCTTTCGCCGTGTTCACTATGATCATCATACCAATGAGGAGGAACAGCGTGTCGAGGTCAAGATACTCAGGCACCTTTTCCCAAGGCACGACCCGTAGAAACAGGACTACTGCGGCACCAAAGAGGGCAGCAACGGTTCTGTGAACCCTCTCACTTATTATAAGGGCGTATGTAAAGAGGAACACTGTAACGGCTATTATGAGCGCTGAGTCCAATTTATGGCACCTCCATTAATAGACGATGACGGGCCTCTCAACGTGCTGAACGATCTTAAATACGACCGGGCTCATCGGGGAGGTTTTGCTAGGCTCGGAGCCGAAGTGGCGCGAAATAACGAGCAGATCAAACCTGCCGGTGGACATCATTTCTATGACATCGTCGCTTTTGCTCCCTATCACGCGGTTAGTTTTAACCGAAAGGCCCAGCTTCTTAAGGGTCGGAGCGAGGGTGTCAAGGGTTTTTTGGGCGAAACGGATTTTCTCAGCTCTCAGCTTCTCAGCCTCCTCCTTTCCAAGGGTCTGCTCGATTAACCAGAGAGTTCTCCTCTCGGAGACGTAAATTAAGTGCACCGAAGCTCCAGCGTAGGCTTTAAGGGTCTCAAAAAGTTCTTCTGGGATATCAAGTGAAAACCTGTCAATCGGGAACAGTATCGAGTTGACCTCCGGAAGGACGAGCTCCTCTGGGAGGAGAAGGAACTCACGGTAGCGCTTGATTATCTGCTCATAACGATCCTCGGCGATGTTCTTGAACTTTCTAGAGATTACGCGGTTGAGCGCCTCCATCGGGCACCATCCGAATTCCGAAAAGGTGAGGTGTTTTTAAAGCTTTCTGGGGGGGCTAAACTACCAAAAATCATTTAAGAGATTCCATAAACCGGAAAAGGGGTGAAGTGAAATGAAAAAAGCTTATACCGTGATTGTTACGCTTCTTCTTTTGCTCTCGACACTGCCCGTGGTAGGGGCCCAATGCCCCTCCGAGGGGCGTACCGTCGTTCTCAAGGCCCCCGCGGTTTCAAGGACTGCAGACGGAAGGCTCGTCGGCGTCACCACGAACTTCGTCATAACGGTCGCCCCGGGAAGCGGGCACGTGTACCTTGAAACCTGGCCCCTTGCGGAGGTGGACATGCAGGCGAGCGCAAGACTGGCAACGCAGATAGCGGGAGAAGTGACTGGAAAGGACATGAGCAAATACGACGTCTTCATCCAGGTTAGAGCGGATTCCCCAATCATAGGTGGCCCCTCGGCCGGGGGAACGATGACCGTAGGGATAATAGCCGCACTTGAGGGCTGGAAAGTCAGGGACGACGTCATGATGACTGGAATGATAAACCCCGACGGAACGATAGGGCCGGTCGGCGGAATCCTCGAAAAAGCGGCCGCGGCGGCATCTGTCGGGGCCAAGCTGTTCCTGATCCCAGAGGGCCAGAGGATACAGGTGGTTCAGGAAAGCCAGGAACGGAACATAGGGGGGATAATCCACATCACGACCGCCAAGGAGAAAAAAATTGACGTTGTCCAGTACGCCAAGGAGCGCTGGGGTCTTGAAGTCAAGGAAGTAAAGGACATCTACGATGCGGTCTATTATTTCACCGGCCACAGGCTCCAGAAACCCCAGGCGCCATCCACTGTCCGGATTGACACTTCTTTCCTGAGGGAAGATGCTGAAAAGGACTACGAAAACACGACCGCCTACTACCAGGACGTCCTTGAGAGGCTTAAGAAGAGCAGCGTTGATTATGGCACGTACATGACCCTGAAAGAAGCCCTGGATCAGGCGGCGGCCCTTCTTGACTCATCCAAGGCCTCCCTCGATGAGGGCATGTACTATACCGTCCTCAGTAAGGACTTCCAGGCAAGGATCGTGATAAGGCACGTTGACTGGTACTTAGAAGTCCAGACTGTTCAAGATGTGTCCAACCTCCTGAATCACGTGAACTCATACATCAACGAGACGGAACAGTATGTCTCCGAAATGGAAATACAGGGCATGACTATGCTACAGGCGATAGCAGCAGCCGAGGAAAGGATTGAACAGGCAAAGGATGCACTGCAGGACGCTTGGAAGAGCTTCTACAATGGCAACTACTGGGACGCCGTTGGAAACGCAGCCTATGCTTACGAGAGGGCAGGCACTGCACGCTTCTGGGCTTCGCTTGGAAAGCGCTTTGCCAGCGGGGAAGTCATCCAAAGGGAAGAGCTCAAGGACACCGCGAGGACGTACATAGACGAATCAAACCTGATTGCTACCTACATCGAATCAATGTACGGCGACGTGCTCGGCACTTCACTCACCGACACAATACAGAAGGCGGAGGAATACTACGATGACGGAAAATACTCCGCGGCGATATTTACCGCGATGGAGGCAAGAGTCAGGGGAGAGGTGTTCCTCGACACGCTTGGGATAGACAACGTCACGGTGCTGAGGGACAAACTCAAGCAGATGAAAGAGAGTGCTAAGGCTGCAATAGGACTTGCCCAGTCGAAGGGTATAGTCCCTATCCTCGCCATAGCCTACTATGAGTTCGCCGAGAGCTACGAGAAAGGCGAGACGATTGATGACATTCAGAACGCCATGATATTCTACCAGTACGCGAGGGAAAGCGCCGGCGTTTTCCTAATGAAAGTGAAATCAGGTGAGGCAAACTGGACATGGACGAACCCCATAACTCTACCAAACTGGACAACGAGCTCACCCAACAACATACCAAGCACATCTACCCAAAATACAGGGACTTCAAGCACCGGCACCGGGATAACCTCCCTCTGCGGGCCCGGAATAATAGCGCTCTTCGCCCTTCTACCCCTGCTCAGGAGAAGGAAGTGATGGGAGCTTCTCAACTCCCTTCCTTTTGAGCAGTTTTATCTCCCAGTCTGAGAGGCTTGGGCAGACGGTGCAGCCGAGCCTGTAAAAGCCCTCGTAGTAGAGGGGATGTAGCTCAACACCCCTGGCCAAGAGAAAGAGCTGAACCATGAACCCGCTCCAGAACTTTATCGGCATAACCTCAAGGAAAGTCCCGAAGTCTGTCTTTCTCTCCACTACCGGCGGCTTGAGCCTTCTCCTCGCGCTTTCACAGTCCCTGTCGCCAACAACAAGGACTGGATCCTCGAACTGGGAGGCAACGGAGTAGAGGGCCTCAACTTTCATTCTCGTGCACCAGCGGTTCCTATGGGTGGGCATGCCGTACTTCTCAATCGGCATGGGGACGTCGACGCGGAGAACTTCCACGCCGAGCTTTCTAGCGGTTTTCTCGATGTATTCATCGGTCAGCGGCATCTCGTATTCCATTCTAACATAAACTGCAGTTACATTGTCAAAGACCTCTTTAGCTAGAACCAGTGCCGCCGTAGAGTCCTTGCCCCCGCTCCAAGGCACGAGCACGTCTTTATCAGTGAACTGGCTGAGGAACTCTTTCGAAGCGGCGGCAAAAGCCTCAATATAATCCCGGTTGAGTTCAAGGAGGCGTTCGATGGAAACGTCCTCCAAATGGGGAATCCTCCAGAGAACCTCAGTTGGGGAACCGATCCTTTTGTCCACCTCGGCAACCGCGTAGGGCCCGGAGTAGTAAGTTTCCCTGTTCATAAGCTTCCTGAGAACGAGGGAGTTCTCGCCGAGTTCAATGCCGAGCAGCTCTTTCATGGCGATTCTGAAGCCCTCGCCAAGGGCGAGGTAGACATCGTAATCTGGATGGACCTCAATCCCAAGGGGGTTCTGCGGGTCGAGTGCGTAGCCGTTCTCCCACCGGAAGCCGAGCCGGAAGCGAGCCTTTATCTCCTCTATGTGAGAGTAGAGCTCGTCAACCCTCATGTTCCTGACGCGCTTCGTCCTGAGGGATCTCGCGTAGAAGGGCTTTCCCGAATCCCTGAGGAGAGGCAAAAGTTCTTCCAAGAGGTCTCTTTCCTTTTCGCCGAGGAGAAGGATTGGAATGTACGGTTCTTCAAGGATTCTTTCGAGACTTTCAGAGACTTCCTCCTTCTTCCTGCCACCGCCGAGGCTTTTAACCCTCAGAAAGCCCCCGTAGTTTCTCTCGTTTATGTAGCTCAGCGCCTTGGCGTCCTTCCTTGCCCTCGCTATGAGCGTGAACATGGTGGTATTTAAAAGGCATGACTTAAAAAGTCTTCCCGCCGATGAGGAAAACTCCCTGCCCTGAGCCGTGATGAAACCGGCTCTACTGAGGCAACTTCCAAAGCGGCCCTTCGGATGTCGGCAGGCTTTTAAGGTCAAAGGAAAAAGCCGGCCGGGTGATGCTCATGCCCTACCTCGTAATCGAGCACCTTGAGGAGATAAGCGGCTGGCTGTGGCTGGAGTACAAGCACGCCAGCGAGTGGTGGAAGGATAAACTGATTTTCACCAACGTCCTGCCGGAGGAGAGGGAAAAACTCGCGAAACTGGGGAGCGTTTTAACTGAAAGCGTTACAAAGTTCCCGTTTGACCGTTCCAAAATCATAGTCCTCGACCTTCAGGCGGAAGAAGAGCTCAAGCCCGAGGACATTGATGAAGACACCCTGATAGTCGTCGGAGGAATCCTCGGCGACGCAGTTCCAAGGGGCCGAACCAGGGAGTTCATAACGTCGAAGATGGAAGGCGTTAAAGTGAGACACATTGGAGAGGCCCAGTTCTCGATTGATGGAGCCTCAATAGTAGCCAAACTAATCGCTGACGGCAAAAGGCTAGAGGAGATCGAATACGAGGAGAACCCGACGATAAAGCTGGACGAGTTCAGCGAAATAACGTTCCACTACGCGGTTCCGAAGCTCGATGGAAAGCTTCTCTTAACGCCGGGCCTCATAGAGCTCCAGAAGAGGGAGCTGGGCTATGGAGAAGACGACGAGATAAGCTATGAGGAGCTCATCGAGTTCTTTGAGGGGAAGAGGGAGCTGAGGTAAGGACTCCAAACTGCATAAGCGAGATTTCATCGTCCAAGCAAGGAATAAAAGAGCTCAGCTTCAAACCATCAATCCCTCTCTCAGCGCTTCTCTGACGATTCCAAGACTTTTCTTTTTCCGTTCAAATTCCTCAGGAGTGTAGCACAGAATTTCAAAGTCCCCAACAACACCGGCGTTCCAGAGAACTCTCATAACTTCACTTGACCTGTCGGTGAAGTGCTTCCCTCTAAAAGCCTTGGAGACCACGATGATGTCATAGTCGCTGTCCTTGAGGTAGTCCCCCCTAATTCTGGATCCGAAGAATATGATCTTTGCATCGGGATAGTTCCGTTTTATCACCCTAGCGATTCTTGAAGTCCAAGTCTTGCTCTGCAAAACCTGATCACCTTCTTGGCCTTTTCCACTCTCTCGTTGTAAATCCTAGCTGGAACCTCGTTCGCGGCATCTGGATATCTCGTGACTACATACTCCGGATTTAAATCGAGAACGGCGTCAATGATGTCTTCATCCTTAATGTCAAGCTCCTGCGAAAGTCTGAGCAGGCTGTGTGTCTTGGGTGGAAACTCACGCTTCAGCTCAATGTAAAGAGCCTTTAGGGCCTTTTCAGCCGCCTGCTGGGAGAAGAAGACGCTGGCATAATATCTCTTCACTTCAATCAGTGCTTCTGCCGTTTTAAGGTCTTCCAGCGCCTGTTCCCAGAGGAGCCTTGCCTCGTCTCTCATTCTCAATCACTTAAATTCCATCCTAAATGGATTTAACCTTTTCTCCTCAGAACAGCCTCTCAATTTCCCTCCTAACCCTCTCCCTGTCGGCCTTGTCCACGACGAGAAAAACTTCTTGGACGGAGCCATCGCTCTTGGCGACGAGCTTTAAGCCAGTCTGAGTCTCCCGCGTCACCTTAATCTCGAAGCCCCGCGAGTCGCTCGCGTAAATCCTTCCGGGGATTACTTTCTTGACGCCGGGAATGGAGGCTATCTCTTCGAGCGGTTTCTCAAGTCCCTTGAGGAAGTGGTGCTCCCTCTTGACGCCTTTGCGGAAGTGCTTGGGCATGGGAGAAGATAAAAAAGCGGGTTTTTAGGGGTTACGCCCGCTTCCTCACCTTGACGGCGACGCCCTTCTTCGCCTTAACCATCTCCTCGCCGCTCAGGACGGCCTTGCCTACGCCCACAACTCTATCGTCGCGGACGACTCCGACTATGTCATCCGGGCGAATCCGCTCGTCGGCCTCGTTAACGCCCACCGCAAAGACATCTCCGTGGAGGTCGAAGTCTATCTTGACCCAGTAGGCCTTTAGCGAGTCGTAGATCCTCTGCATGCCGAAGGGCGTGACGCTTATGACACCGTCCCTGAAAGTTCCTGTCTGCTGGTTGCCGACGAAGAGGCGGAGCATCTTCGAGCCCTTTACTTGCCCGTCCTCCGGTAGGACGGCCTCTCCGGCGCCGATGCCAAAGTAGAAGTCGAAGACCTTCCTGATGTTCTCGAAGTAGCGGTAAGTTCTGTCTTCCTTCGTGCCCTCAAGCCCGAACTCCTTCAGCGTCTCGGTAAGTGAGTTAAGGCTCTCCTTGCTCGTCGTCCCGTTCTCAACGCGGGTGAAGACTATCTCTCTGCCCGAAAGCTCGCCCGCGAGCTTCGCTATCTCGACGTATGCCTCATCGAGGTGCGCTATTACCGGGACGTCCTTCGGGTACTTCTCAAGGGTTTTAGCCAAAAGCTCGGCCGCTGGCTTGATCTCCTCCTCACTCCAGTGGCCCGTAACCACTATGTCATACTTAGCCAGCCACTCCCACTCCCTTGGCACAACGCCAAAGGGTGATGTGAGTATCAGCTCGTGAACCTTGGCTATTCCAGAGCCCAAAGCTTCTTTCACTGCCCTGCGGTAGAGGGTGTGGCTCCTTGAGAAGGAGTAGGGCTTCTTGGCCGAGCATGGGAAGAGAAGAACCAGCTCGGTGTTCCTTGGAGGAGTGAAGCGCTCGACGACGCGGGAGTGCCAGCGCTTCACTTCGGGCCTTCTTATCGAGGCGTCGCTGATGAAGTAAACGGTCTCCTTCTGTATCGGCGTGTACTTCTCAAGGTAATCGCCGTGCTCAAGGTCTGCTATCCTCAAAATTCCAGCGTGATACTGGGTGTAAAACAGGTTCTCGACGAGGTAGCGGAGCTTGCCTTCCTCCAAGGCCTTCCTCACGAGGAGTATAGTTTCTCTGGCAAAGTCGAGGGAGTTCGGCTCCTTTCCCCAGAGGAAGGGGCTATACTGGGTGAAGCCCTTGCCCTCGAAGTCGTAGGGCTTGAGGGAGCGCGTGTCAAACGCGTCAACGCCGAGGTAAACTGCCAGCGGGTAGAAGAACGGCTCCAAATCGGCTATAATCATGACGTTGGGGAACCTCTCGCGGAGCTCGCGGAGGATTCTGACGAAGTAGCGGTACTCCCTGATTAGAATCTTCGAGTTGCCGAGGTAAACGACATCAAAATTGTACCGCTCGATTATCTTGAAGAACTCCTCTAAATACTCGGTTCTCCTCAAAGCTGGCAGATAGAAGGCGTTGAAGCCGTCATAGTTAACGCTCCAGAGCCTTCCGAGGGCCTTCTCAATGACTTCAGCTGGAGTGTAAAAGCCGAGGGGTATGGACGGAGCTAAGTTGAAGTCGTAATCTCCAGGCTCCTTTGGGTGGAAGAACGAGTTGAAGGGTGAGAGCGTGAAATCTATCCCGGCTAAGGCAGGGGTTCTGAAGGAGTAGTCCCCTAAGCGAACTAACCCAAGCCTTCCAGGACCTTCGTGCTTGATTACCTCCATAGTCAGGCCTCAGACGAGGTTGTACCTCTGGAGGAGCAGTAGCTCGTCAAGAGTGAGCTTCTCACCGCGCTTGAACTTCTCAAGGGCCTCAACGGCCTTCTCGAAGTTGCTGTCCTGCCTGGCGCGCATCTTTGCGACGAGGCGGTATGCTATCAGCTCCTTGTGCTTCTCGTCGTACTCCCTTATTTTCCTCTCGATCTCGCGGAGCTGCCTGCGGATCTCGCGAACCTTCTCGCGGAGCTCGACGACTTTGGCATGGTACTCGTCGGCTTCCTTCTTGACCTCGTCCGCCTGGTTGAAGGCCTTTATCATCATCTCATGGAACTGCTGGCTCTGGTTCGCCAGCTTCTGGATCTCAAGGCTTATTGCCCTTCTGGCCTTCTTGAGCTGCTCGACTTTCTTCCTCGCCTCAACTAGCTTCTTGTGGAAGCGGTCGGCCTGCTGGATTATCTCAAGCTCCGTCGCGAGAACCTGTATCTGGTCAACGATCTGCTTCTCCCTCTCAGGGGTTATCTTCGGGTTGGTCTGGAGCTCCCATTCGAGCTTCTCGATTCTCTCCTTGATTTTCTCAGCGGGCATGTTGAGCCTTCTCAGCTGGTTGTACTCGTCCCTCTTTGTTCTATACTCAAGGATCTCCTGATAAAGGAGGTCGAGCTTTGCATTAATCTCCTCGCGGTTCTTCTTGAGCTGTTTTATCTGCTCATTAATTTCATCTCTCTTCGCCTTATACTCCCTGGCCTTCTGACGGAGCTGCTGCACCTCCTTGTTCTTCTCGTCCCTCTTTTGAATCCAGCTCTGGAGCTCTTTTTCGAGCTCCTCGAGCTTGGCCCTTATCTCATTCCTCTCCTTTTCAAGGGCCTCGATCTCCTTCTTGATTCTCCTTATCTCTTCTGGATCCACTTTGACCGTTGGCATCGCTCTTACCCCTCTCCCCATTTTTAGAACAGCCGGGTTCTGGAGGGACAAGGAAAAAAGTAAATAAAAACTTTTTGGCCGTCATTCGACCCTAACGAGCTCAACTTCGATCTTGCCGTTGGGCTCCATCGAGAGTAGGGCATAGCCGTAAAAGCCGCCCTCATCCGGGTCTGTGACGTAGAGGGGCGCTCCACCGCCGCCGGTTATCACCATCTCGACCCCTTCGTGCTCACCGTACCAGTTGATGTGGATGTGGCTGAAAACCCCGAAGGCGTTATATTCCTTCATGAGATCGAGGAGCCTCTCGGCGGAGTTGGGATCCATTGTATGGTCCCCGCTCGGCCTGGGATCATAGGGCGGGGCGTGCATAACTATCACTGGCCTCTCACCGCGCTCCCTGGCAATCTCCAGCTGTTCCTTGAGCCAGGCGATCTGGTCTTCGGTGAGGCGGTAGCCGTTGTTTACGTTGTTGGCAAAGATGTAGCGGTAGTTCCCGAGGCTGAAGGCGTAGTCGGTCGGGCCGAAGAGGTAGTGGAAGATGCCCACACCCTCTCCCTGGTACTCGTGGTTTCCAACTGCTATAAAGACCGGCTTGTTCCAGTGCCAGACCTTCATGAGCTCCGCCCACTGGTAGATTGTCCCGGAGTAAACGAGGTCTCCACCGTCTATGACGAAGGCTCCATCCTCTCTGTTGATTTCTTCCATAATCTTGAGGAAAACTTCGGGAGGCTTTTCCCCGCTCGCGGGTCTGTGATCTCCAAATGCGAGGACTTTGTAGTCAGAGACATCCTTTGCAACTATTGAGAAGCTCGGCTCCTCCGTGGTGAGCTCTATGGTGGTGTTATCGAGGATTTTAGTCCCATCTGGAAGAACCATGAGCGCGGGGTTGACGTTCTCGATTACGTAGGTGAGCGGGATGCCCTTCGGGTTCTCGATCTTAACGGTGACGTTAAAGCCGAGGGCCCTTATGTAAACCCTCGTGCCGTTGACGAGCCTTATGAAGCCCCCGCTGACGGTGACGTTCTCACCCTTGACAACGCGCCAGTAGTAGTTGAAGGGCTCGTCGAAGAGGAGCTGGTGGAGTTCGTAGTACTCGTCATCGTCAGGAATACCGTTAAAGTTCACGTCGCCGAACTCCTTGAGGAGGGCTCCCTCAAAGGACTTCGAGCGCACCACTGCGTTGCGATCAACGGAAAGCATTCCGTCTTTGAGGCCCTTCATGAAGTAGAGCGACGCGCCCACCCCGGCCCTGCTCGTCCCGGTGACGACCATAATTGGGCCATTTTCGGAGTTCATAACCGCCACTACACCAAGCCAGGGGCCCGGGAGGTGGGTCCCCTGCTTGTAGGCGATGTAACCAAAGGGCTCAAGCTCCTGAACCTGGAGCGGTTTTCCAAAGAGGAGCCCTGACTTAATCGCGTCCCCTGGAGAGAGGACGACTATTCCGCTCCCCTTAAAGGCAGAGACCGGCTCGACCTTTGCGTCCGGGAAGTAGTGTTTCACGAGATCGGCGTAGCCCTCGCTGACGTAGAAGGTCTCGTTGAAGGGCTCCCACCAGGTTCCGATGACCTTTCCAGCCGGGTACCGGGAGAAATCGATTCCAGTTGCAGTAGATGTGAGAGTCGCTGAACCCTTGTTAGAGCCTGAGCCAATACATCCAGCGGACAAGACAACGAGGATCAACACAAACCCAAGCAGTCGTTTCATACGACCACCACTAAAAACGCGCCGGCAGACCTTAAAAGCGTGAAGGTTTAAGTAGGAAGCTCTCCAAGAACTAAGCGGTGATACCATGTTCGTAGGTCACTACAAGGACGTCCCTGAAAAGGACACCGGTTTTGAGGGCGTAACGATAAGGTGGCTCGTTTCTCCAAAGCTCGGCGCCAAGAACTTCGCGATGCGCTACTTCGTCCTCAGGAAAGGAGCTGAGATCCCGATACACCAGCATGACTGGGAGCACGAGATTTTCATTCTGAAGGGCGAGGGAATAATAACCAACGGAAAGGAGGAGTACCACGTCAAGCCCGGCAACTTCCTCTACGTCCCGCCCAACGAGCCCCACGGCTACAAGGCTTTGAGCGAGACCTTCGAGTTCCTCTGCCTCATCCCCGCCAAGAAGGAGGCCATCCCAGAAGACGAGTGGTGATTAGAACTTCCCCTTGCCAGGTCTCCTCGAAGACCTGGGCCCATATCCCTCCCCCGATTTTTTAGGAGAAATAGATCCCTTCTCTGTCTTTTCCAACTCGTCCAAAAGTGTCTTAACCAGTTCATAGCCAACGAGGGCTATAAGGGCCAGTATGAGAGCAGTCACACCTAAGGGAAGATAGTAGTAAAGCCTCCCCACATAAGGAATTACGAGGAGGGGCTTTCCTATAATCTGACTTGGATAAACCCGCCAGGGATCTGTGTACTCTCTATTGTCTCCTTTTGTCACGTAATAAATCCTCCCATTTTCGTCGGTTCTGACTTCAACAATCCTGTGGATTATCCGGTATTCTGTTCCCTGGAACTCAAGACGGTAGAGAACCACATCTCCAGGAGAAACCTCCTCCACTGGACGCACGATAACGAGATCACCCGGATTTATGTGCGGCTCCATAGAGTTCGTGAGGATAACAACGTAATGGAACCCAAAGACAAAGTGGAGAATGAGTGCCAGGACAAGGAAGAACAGGGGAAAGTACGAGACGAGTGAAATTATCCCTTTCCGAAATCTGACCATTAAACCACCCCCTGATTGAAGAGGCACTCCACCCCCGCCGCCACTATTTCGGCACTGTATTCTGCGCTCTTAACCACGTAAACCCAGTCGACATAGGCCAAAAGATTGACGTCGGCAAATATGTCAGCGTTGGCCTGACCGAAGCCAATGGAGACTTCCCTGTTTCTGAAACGACGACCAGTCTCAAAGACTTGGGAAGCTATCAAGGCTCCGCTTGAGAACTTCTCGATCCGGCCTTCACTGCTTGATGGAGAAACAAAGATCTCACCTAGGTAATACTGCTTTCCAGCCCGCTTGTTCACTTCCGTGGCCCCATTCTGGTCGTTTCCAAACTCAAAGTAGAACTTCGGACCTCCGTTCCAGTCAACGACCTCATGGATTCCTATGTAGTCGTACCGGTGTCTGTTACCCCCCGCGTTGGCATGAATGAACATGTAAAACGGGTAGCTGTCCACTCCCTGCTTACCGGAAACGCGCCTGAATTTAAAGACTATCCTATAGCTGTCGTTCACGGTGAGAGTAGTTAACCTAGCCTCTTTAGCATTAGAAAAAGACAGGAAGAGGAAAGGAGGCAATATAGTAGAGTTTATCACCAGCTTTCCTCTTGAGATGCTAAGCTCACCGGGATCAAAGGGATTGGAGTTATCGAAGATGCCCGTATCAACGTGCGGGTAGTTTTCGAGGCTGTTAAAGTTGTTGAAATAAACGAACAGCATAGCGGGTTTTCGGTATTTCCGATACGGGTTGTCGGAGCCATAATAAATCCTGACCACTGCCCACCCATCTTTGGGGATATACGGAACCCTGAAAAAGACCGTAAAGACCTTCCTCGTACGCCTCATCACCCAGTAGTAAAGGGGGTTGCCGTTTTCGTCAACTACGTAGACGTTACCGGCTTTAAGACGGGAATATGCGGGTATTCTCTCGGAGGAGATGGTAATGTTAAAGGTGTAGTTGACGAGGTCAAAGTTTTCCAGGTTTGTCACGTTGACATCGATGTAGTACCTATCGGTGGTGCAAGAACCAAGGGCCTGCACGGTTAAGTTAGTAGAGGGGACCGAAAAAGCGGGAGTCAAAACTAAGGCGGACAGCAGGAAAAAGATCAAGCCAATGAGTCCAAGTTTGGTGGGAATTCGGTGACATAGCATGGCTGCACTCCAATAAAATGAGGGGATAAATCAGGCCCCAATGCCCCCGTCCCTAGAGCCTCAGCTGGTTATCTCTTGACCTTTGTAGATAACCTTGACCGAGTCGAGCTGATCTATTGGGACAGCAGAACTGAATGAAATCTCCACGTAGAAATTGTTACTATAATCTTGAGTTATGGAGCCACTACCAGAACCAAGAATGTTACCGCTGGCGTCCAAGAGATTGACGTAAACTGTGGCTCCTTTTTCAACGTCACTTCCTGTAAAGTACACCTTGACTCCCGTGACGGACATCCCATCTTTGCTAAGGATAAAGTTCACATTAGCGCTTACATTAAGGCTATTGGGGAATGAATGGCTTCCACTGCCAAGCTTCTGGAGGTTCACTGTAATGCTCGGCACTGCCAGCGCCGCTCCGACCATCAGGAAAACCAGCGCCCCTACAAGGGGCAGTATCCTTTTAAACAACCTGTTCATTTTTATCACCCCCAATTAAATCGTCCCTAATTTACGAACTTTTTTGTATTTAACGTTTTTCCTCAACGCAATTGTAAAATTCACAACAAACAATCATCTGATCTAAACAAAATCCATATTCAACGGCATCAACTTCAGGCATCATGCAATCAGAGGTGTAATAACCCTCAAATAGATCGGCGAGGATATGGAAAAAATTCATTCAAGGCTTCCAAGCAGGTAAGTCGCGGTGGCCCGTTCGACCCGTGCCTTAACGAACTCTCCAGCCCCGCCGGAGTCGAGTATTACCTCCTTGTAGTTGAACGCCCTACCCTTGATTCCGCCCTTCTCACCCGGCCCGTGGACGAGAACCTCAACGGTTCTGCCGACGTAAGTTTTGTTTATCTCATGAGCTATCTGAAGGCGAAGCCTGTGGAGGAGCCTTGAGCGCTCCTTGGCCTTCCAGCCAGGGATCTGCTTCCACCTGGCTGCTATCGTCCCCGGTCTTGCAGAATAACGGGAGACGTTAATCTTGTCGGGCCTCACTCGCTTGACTAGCTCGACCGTGTTCCCGAAAGCCTCGTCACTCTCGCCAGGAAAACCAACTATTATGTCAGTGTTGAGGTTCAGCCCAGGGACTTTCTTCCTGAACTCTTTAACTATCTCCTCGAACTCCTCCACCGTGTAAGTCCTGCCCATCTTCCTCAAAACTTCGTTGTCCCCGCTCTGGACTGGCAAATGGAGGAACTTGTAGACTTTTTTGTCCTGATACGCTTCAATAAGCTCGTCGAGGAACTTAAGGACGTGGTTGGGGTTCATCATGCCGACCCTGACGCGGAACTCCCCCTCGATGGCCGTTATCTCGTCGAGGAGTTTCGCAAGGTTAGTGCCGATGTCGAAGCCGTAGCAGCCCGTGTCCTCGCTCGATAGAATAATCTCCTTGTAGCCCCTCGCCAGAGCTTTCTTAACCCACTTGACAATCAACTCAGGTTTGTAGCTCTTTAAAACGCCCCTTGCGAAGCGCGTGGCGCAGTAGGTGCAGGCGTTGAGACAGCCCTCACTTATCGGGACGACGAAGGAAACGCCGGGCTTCCAGAGGCGCGGAAGCTCAAGCTTATCTGGGTTCCTCTCGCGCCAGTCCTCGATGCTAATGAGCTTTCCGCCGCGCTCCGCGATTTCAACGGCTTCAGCGATTCTGTCTATGCTTTTAACTCCAAGGATTCCAGAAACGCGGGAGTCTATGACGTCTGGATTAACGTGGACGAGGCAACCGGTAACTATGACTTTCTTTCCGGAATCGAGGAGCTCCCTTATGCGCCTCACCATCTTGACCTCTGTCGGGTCTTTCACGGCGCAGGTGTTCACAACGACGTAGTCGGCATTTTCTGGAGTCTCCGCTAGCTCGTAGCCTGCCCTGAGAAGGATCGCTTCCATAATCTCGCCGTCTGCCTTGTTCCTTGAGCAACCGTAGCTCTCGACGTGAACCCTGACCATCAATGCCAGCTGAGGGAAGGGGTTTAAAAAGTTGAGTGGGCGAGAGTGTTACCACGGGACGCTCTTCCAGCCCATCTTGTAGGCGAAGTAGTTGGCTAGCCAATGGACGAGCGGTGTGAATATCAGGAGGAACAGCATCTGGCCGGAGGAAACGGTCTTCACAGGATAGGCGAAGGCCAGCGCGCTTATCAAAAAGCCCAGTTGGTCGAGGCCAACCGCGGGATAGCCCCTGGGAAGGTTCATGCGCCGCTTTATGAAGCTCCCCACGAGGTCGCCAACGAGCGCACCGAAGGACAGCAGAAACGCCAGTAAAACAGCTGTCCGGAAGGAGCCATAGAAGGAGGGGATCAGACAATACTGGATAACTCCGACGATTGTTCCTACCAAAACTCCTCCGAAGAACCCTCTCCACGTCTTCCCGTCGCCGAAGATCCTGTTTCCGTCCCTCCATTTCCTACCGCCGTCTATCGGCCTGCCACCTCCGAGAATAACGGGGGAGGCGTTGGCGAAGTAAGCCGGGAGGATGTACCACAGGGCCCAGAACACCGATGAGAGTGCCCCCATTGATTTCACCGGTGGAAGTCGAACCGACGTTTAAAAAGTCTTCCGGTGCAAAGCCTTTTTAACATAGCAAAAGAGCGGGGGATCGGTGAGAGAAATGCCGAGAAGATGCAAGTTCTGCGAGAAGCCAGCGTTCATCAAGCTCCACTATCCAAGGATGTACCTCTGCGAGGAGCACTTCAAGGAGTACTTCGAGAGGAAGGTTAAGCGAACCATAGAGCACTATAAAATGCTCAAACCAGATGAGAGAGTTTTAGTCGTCGTCAGTGGAGGGAAGGACTCGGCTGTCACGGCGTATATACTCAAAAAGCTCGGCTACGACATCGAGTGCCTCCACATAAACCTCGGAATCGGCGAGTACTCCGAGAAGAGCGAGAGCTATGCCAAGAAGCAGTGCGAGGCTTTGGGAGTTCCCCTCCACATCGTCCGAGTTAAAGAGCTCCTCGGGAAGGGAATCGGCGAGGTCAAAACGAGGAGGCCGACCTGCTCCTACTGCGGCTTGACAAAGCGCTATATTTTCAACAAGTTCGCCTACGACAACGGCTTCGATGCAGTTGCCACGGGCCACAACCTCGACGACGAGGCGAGCTTCATATTCTCCAACATGATGCACTGGAACACGCAGTATTTGGCAAAGCAGGGGCCCGTAACTCCCTCAGCTTTCAACGGCAAGCTCGTCAAGAAGGTAAAGCCCCTCTACGAGGTCACGGAGAGGGAAGTGGTTGCATACGCATTAGCTAATGGCATAGAGTACATGATGGAGGAGTGCCCTTATGCGAGGGGCGCGACGACACTCGAGTACAAGGCGATACTCAACGAGATGGAGGAGAAGAGGCCCGGAACAAAGGTTAACTTCGTCAAGGGCTTCCTGAAGAAGAGGCATCTCTTCGAGGCAGAACTACAGGAGGCGGAGCTGAGGGAATGCAAAGTCTGCGGCATGCCCTCAAGTGGAGAAATTTGCTCTTTCTGCAGGTTCTGGAGACTGGAGAAGCCGATAGACTTCAGGGTGAACCGATGAGGAGACTTTCGGGCCCTGAGCTGTGATGAGGGCCACCCTATCCGAGGATCGAAAAGCAAGCCCTTCTTACATTTTTCTTTTGAAAGCCTCGCCCTTTAGGGCGGGGAGGAGGTCAGATTTTCAGAAAAATTAGAAAAAGCTCAGAGCTCCACAAAGCGAAGCCTGAACCTCAGCTCCCCCTCTAACGGGAAGAGGACGGTGTAGCTGACGCCCTGCTGGATGAAGTCCCAGCCGCTCTCGCTCTGGCTGAGGGTCTTTATCGGGAACTTCCATACTTTTGCTTCCTTGTCGAGTTCTATTGCAACTTTTCCGATGCCGTACGGGTCGTTCACCTCGAAGCTTTTGGCCTCGAACTCTTCAGCTTTCTCCATGACGCTGTGAACAGCGAGGTTGAGCTCGACGCCGAAGAGAGCTTTTACCTCGCTCCTCACCGTGTAGTCCACGGCGAAGCCGTTATCAGTCAGGTGAAAGGTCTTCTCGACCCTCGCCGGCTTCTTTGAGACGGTGCCATCGCGCTCAAGGGCTATCCCGTTTTCGAAGAGACGGTAGTTGTAGGCTCCGGTTATGAAGTCGCCGAGCTCGACGTACCTGTTGAGGCGGTACTCGTTGAGTTCAGTCTTAGGGTCGAGGAAGTGGTCCTGGAGGATTGCCCTAAGGTAGCTGTCGTATGCCAATTCGCGCCTTATCTCCTCTGGTATCCGCTTACCGAGCTCGTGTATGCTAGCGATGCCCTTCCCGCTTTCCTCCTCCGGTGTGGCAGCTTCGGGAACCTCGTGGTAGTGCTCCCACCTGCGCATGAGCACGTCGTTGTAGTTGATGGCTTTTCTCTTGGAGCTGAACTCGAAGAGGGCTCCACCGTAGGCGGGCTTGAAGACGGCGTAGAAGTTCTCGCTCTCAAGGAAGACCTCGTCTCTTCCGTCGAAGTCAATGTCCCTCACGAAGCTTCCGGTGGGAACGTGGCTGTTGGCCTTGATGATGTTCTCCCAGATGACCCTCCTAAGGTGGGGGAGGTATATTCCGCCGAAGACGCCGTGCCAGTAGGCGTCGTTGCACTGGGCCTTGAAGAGGAAATGCCTGGCCTCAGGCTTGTCTCTGACGAGTTTGCTCACCATGAGCATGCGCTTGTGCATGTAGTTGCTCTCAGGGTACTTGAAGAAGAAGTTCTTCCAGATCCCGCCGCGGACGAATATGCGGTAGCGCTCGAAGTGACCTTGCTCCTTCAGCTTCTCGACGAACTCGACGAAGAGCTTAGCCTGCTTTGCCGGGAGCGACCACTCGCTCATCTCGAAGTAGGAAGCTATCGGTAGGTAAACAAGGCCACGCGGTTTGAATTTAGCGAGGTACTCCGAGTAGAGGGTGAGGTTTATCCTCTCGTCGCTTGAAATCCTGTCAAAGAACTCCCTGAGCCAGCCCTTCTCGTAGACCCACTCATACGTTCCAGGCCAAACGCCGAACTTCTCGCCGTCGTCGTGGAATACTGCCACCTTGCTCTCATCGCCGTCATCGAGGCCGTGAAGGTATTCAATAGTCTTCTCGACCGGACGGAAGGGGATGAGATAGCGGAGCTTCTCGTCTATCGGGAAAACGGTTATGACCTCTCCCCTGTCCTCGGTGTAGTAGGGCCAGAAAAGTTCTTCTTTGCTCAGACCGGCGCTCATGAAGTGATAATCGTCAACGATGACGTATTCTATGCCCGCCTGGCGGAGGCTCTTGACTAGCTCGGGCTGCCAGACGCGCTCTGTGAGCCAGACGCCCTTGGCCTCATAACCAAGCTTCTTTGCGAAGTCCTTGAGGAGCTTTATCTGCTCTACCCTGTCCTCTTCCGGGATGGCCGCTAAAACTGGCTCGTAGAAGCCTGCAACGACTATCTCAAGCTGTCCCTTCTTCACGAGGCTCTTGAGAAGGTCTATATGTTCGGGCTTGTTTTCTGCAATCCACTCAAGGAGAGGGCCGGAGTAGTGGGCTGCAACTTTCATGTTGGGGTATTCTTCCAGCGTCTCCATGAATGGCTTATATGATCTTTCATAAGCGCTCTCGAAGACCCATCCAAAGTTTCCCAGGGGCTGGTGGTTGTGTATTCCGAAGATGAAGTTCACCATGGCAATCACCCGTTCTTATCACTAGAAGTGATACAGGTATGTGGACATAAATACTTTGCCCTCAGAGAAGGGAGAAGAGATAAAGTGAGAGTGCAACAAAAACCTGGTTGGAGAAGTTGTCGTCGGGAGGTAGATCGTAGAACTCGACTATCGTCCCTACAAGGGCCCCGACGAGGGCAAGTTTGAGGCCGAGCAGGGGGTAGATTATCAGTAGGGCGCTGATGAAGTAGGCAAGGCTGCCCTCAAGGCTCTTGCCGTTTGAGAACCTGTGCCTGCCGAAGTTCTTCCCGATTATCGCGGCTGCAGCGTCCCCTATGGTAGCGACCGTTACGGCGGCTATCGCGATTTCCCTGCTGAAGAAGTAGACAACTATCAGGGAAGCTAGGGTGAAGTAGATATGGGCCGCAACGCCCTCCCGCTCGTGCTCTCTCTCTATCTCCGTAACGTGATGCTCGATAACCTCAATTCCCGTCGCGACTTCAGGATTGATCAGCCGGAGCTTCACCTTTATCCTGTCCCTAATCTCCTCGATTATCCGGAGGGGTTCAAGGACAACGAAAACTACGAAGGCAACAGTTATGAAGGCGAGGGTGAACTCCCTGTTGGTGAGCAGGTAAATGGCCGGGACGGTGAGGCCGGTTAAGTGAATGGCCTTACGCTTCAGCTCGGTTTTTAAGCCAGTGTTCACACTTTATCACCTCTAGGCCTTGATTAGAGTGCATCGTTGAGCATCGAACCCCCACTCCAATCGGAGAAATGGGAGTTAAAAGCATAGCGACAAGCTTAAAAGAAGGGAGGGAAAACAAGCTGATGATGAGGGGGGAAACTCTCATACTGGCGGGCATAATTACGATAATAGTCGGCTTCCTGCTGGTGTTTATAGGAACCTTGATTTCCACCATAGGCGGCAATGAGAATGTTGAGGGTGGAGGCGTAATAATGATAGGGCCCATACCCATAGTTTTCGGCACGAACAGGGAAGCGGTAACTCTGGTCTCGATTTTGGCGGTTTTACTCATGGTGCTCTGGATAATCGGAGTCGTGCTTGCAAGGAGGGCATGATGTGGAGTTTTTAGCTGCCATTGCAGTTCTTCTCGTCACCGCGAAGAGCCTCGAATGGGCCTTCGAGAGGTTCGAGATACACCCCATAATAGCTCATGTGCTAACCGGCATTGTGCTAGGGCCCTTTCTCCTCGACCTTGTTGAGCCAACTCAAGACCTCAAGGTTCTCGCCGAGTTCGGGCTCATAATGATGATGCTCTACATGGGCCTGACTAGCAACTTCTCGGCGATAGCCCAGAACACCAAAAAGGCTGTAGTTGTTGCTGTTCTCGGTGTTGTCGTCTCCTTCGCGCTGGGGTTCCTCACGGTCTACTCCTTTGGCAAGCCCCTCTCCGCGGCGATCTTCGTGGGGGTGACCCTTGGAAACACGGCAATAGAAGTTACCAGCGGTGTCCTCGTCAAGGAGAGGGTGAAGAGGGTCGTTTCCTCAGTCCTTATGGGCGCTGCCTTCGCCGATGACATATTGGCAGTATATTTGATAGGCATCGTCACCGCCATGGCAGGGGGAAGCCTCAGCCTTCGGGCCTTTGGAGTGCTCACCCTCAAGATATTCGCCTTCATAGGAGCGACGATCCTCGTCTCCGAGTTCGTGTTCAAGAAGGCCGAGTGGTTTAGGAACGTTGTCAAGAACCTCAACGTGTTCTTCACGTTCACCCTCATACTGACCTTCCTGCTTGCAATAATAGCGGAGAAGATCGGCCTCAACCAGATAATCGGCGCCTACCTGGCTGGACTCACGATAAGCAGGCTCCGGGAGAGGAAGGATCCGCTGGTCGTAACGAGGATAAAGCTCAACGAACTGATCGAGGACCTAGAGGTCGTTCTCACCGAGTTCTTCATGCCGCTTTTTTTCATCTACGTTGGGCTCATGTTCAACCCACCGCTGAGCCAGGTGAACCTCCCGCTGATAATCTGTTTATACCTCTCGGCAGTTCTAGGGAAGCTGATCGGCTGTGGACTCGGCGCAAAGCTTTCCGGCCTCAGCTGGGAGGATTCAATTGCCGTAGGCATAGGGATGGGGGGCAGGGGAAGCCTTGAGCTGGCGATTTTGACCTTTGGCCTCAACGCGGGGCTGATAGACCAGGGCCTCTTCGCGAGCGTCATAATAGTGTCCATGCTGACGGCACTGACTACACCTATCTTCTTCAAGGCCTATCTCAAGAGGCAAAAAGCTTAAATCATCATCCTGAGAGCGGCTATCGGTGAGAGCATGTTTCCAGAGCGTGGAGCGAGCGAAGAAGAAGTGCTTGAAGAATTACGGCGGAAAACCGCCGAGGATTTAACGTTCGACTCGGGGAAGATTTTAGGTTCAATGTGCACTTATCCTCATCCCTTTGCGATTAAGGTGATCACGGAGTTCATAGACAGGAACCTCGGCGACCCAGGTTTGCACGTGGGGAGCAGGAAAATTGAGGAAGAGGCCGTTCAGATGCTTTCTAACCTCCTCGGCCTTGAGAAGGGCTACGGCCACATAGTTTCTGGCGGAACAGAGGCGAACATTTTAGCGGTAAGGGCATTCCGCAACTTGGCCGACGTTGAGGAACCAGAGCTCATACTCCCGAGGAGCGCCCACTTCTCCTTCATCAAGGCCGGCGAGATGCTGGGAGTTAAACTCGTCTGGGCGGAGCTGAATGAAGACTACACAGTCAACGTGAGGGACGTTGAGGATAAGATCACAGACAACACCATCGGGATAGTGGGGATAGCTGGAACCACTGGATTGGGAGTGGTTGACGACATTCCGGCTTTGAGCGATCTGGCGGTAGATTATGGGTTGCCCCTTCACGTTGATGCCGCCTTTGGCGGTTTTGTCATTCCCTTTGCTAAGGCCTTAGGTTATGACATCCCGGACTTCGACTTCAGGCTGAAGGGAGTTAAGAGCATAACGATAGACCCCCACAAGATGGGCATGGTGCCAATCCCAGCTGGGGGGATAATCTTCCGCGAGAAGAAGTACATCGACGCTATAAGCATTCTGGCGCCTTATCTGGCCGGAGGAAAGATATGGCAGGCTACCATAACTGGCACGAGGCCAGGGGCGAACGCTCTCGCGGTCTGGGCCATGATAAAGCACCTCGGCTTCGAGGGCTACAAGGAAATTGTCAGAAAGGCCATGGAGCTGAGCAGGTGGTTTGCGGGTGAGCTGAAGAAGATTCCAGGTGTTTATTTGATAAGGGAGCCAGTTCTCAACATAGTATCATTCGGCGCGAAGAACCTTGAGAGGGTTGAGGAAGAGCTGAAGAGGAGGGGCTGGGGAATAAGCGCCCACCGCGGCTACATAAGGATTGTCTTTATGCCCCACGTCAGGAAAGAGCACCTGGAGGAGTTTTTGAGGGATTTGAGGGAAATTATGAAAAGATTAAAATGATGCGGTCAGTCCGTCACTCCCTCGTCACAGCTCGGATAAGGCTGAACTCATCATCCCGGAAAAAGTTGGGATGGGCACTTAAAAAGTTAATCAGTTAATCAAAGGGAACAAAAACGTTATTTATTCCCAACGCGAAAACCCCATCGGTGAGAGAATGGGGAAGATAACCGTCGAGCTTAACGTCCCTGATGATGTTCTGAGCAACAGAATAGGGCGAATGGTGGAGCGGGAGATAGAGATTGAGTACGTGACCAAGAAACTTCATGGAAAGTTCCAAGGTATGGATCTGAGAAAGCTTCTCAAAGAGGTAGAGGAAGAATGGACGGTTTAAGGGCATTCGTTGACACAAACGTGATTATAGAGCACTTGGTGGGCAGTATAGACCTCTTGGAGATGAGAGAAGTTTAACATTTTATACACAAACAGCATTGTATTCAGCGAGGCCCTCATGGTTTACCTAAGGGCGCTGACAGGAGAAAGAGCGTACACACTCAAGCACACTCCCGAACTCATCAAAGGCCATGAATCCGAACTCAGGGAATTTTTGACGTTCTTCGGGCTTTTCAGGGAGCTTGAGATAAACAGGAGCATTGAAACACTTGCCGTTGAGTACATGGCCAAATACGGCCTCCTTCCCAACGATGCAATGATCCTAGCCACCTGCAAGTTCTATGGGATTAAGTATTTAGTCTCGTTCGACAGTGATTTTGAAGAAGCCTGTGAGGGAGAGGAAATCACACTGCTGGAGTCCATTGAAGAGATCTCAAAGGCCTTAGAAAAAAGGAAATGAGTGCTCAGCGATCACCTTTCCTTCCTCACCGTTCGGTTCGCCCATCACTCATCATCGCGGGTTAGCGTTGGTGGAGGGCCTTTAATAGGTTTCCTATCCTCAACCAAAAAGAGAAGAATAAAACATCACTGGCTGGCCGTTATTATTAGCTCCACATCCGCGCTGTCCGTGAGGCAATCGTTGCCCGCTGAAGGCGAGAGCCCTATGGTTATTGTGACTTTGATTTGCTCATCCGGCTTTAGCGAGCCATTAAAGATGTTGAGCTCGCTCATGTTGACTTCGCGGAGGGTCTTTCCGATGTAGTCGTTTAGAACTGTCTCGGTGCCGTTGAACTCGACGCGGAAATCTTTTATGGTTAAATATTTGCTGAGCTCGCCGACTTCTGGGGTGCTGTCTACTAAAGCTTCGGCCTTGCTCAGCTGGCCATCTTCAAGATCCGTTGTATTGAAGAGGAGCGAGATCGAAGAGACAGGGTAATCACCGCGGTTCTTTACGTAGAACGTGAAAGTCCTGTTCTCTCCTGGGGCTACGTCATTAAAGGAAAAGAGTTTGTAGTCGTCGTAGAACCTTTTGCCGTCCTTGCTTATGCCGATGTCGAAGTTGCCTGTGGAGACCTCGTTGCCGGTGGATTTTGCAACGTCGCTGAAGTAAGATACGCCGAACTGGACGCCCGCAAAGAACACGAGCACGGCCACAACTCCAACTATTATGTAGCGTTTCATTGAAACCACCCAAAGTAGTTTTCAGAAGGAAATACGAAAAACTGTTTATAAAGTTTTTGATTGAAAGAAGTAAGCCAATCATTCCCGCCTGAACATCCCCCTGTCAACGATTTTCTTGTCCTCCGCGTAGGCATACCTTACGACGACTCCCTTGACTTCATCCGGTAGCTCAAACTAGCTTTTGCCCTTCACGTCGTACCACTTGATCATACCTGCTCAAGAAATCGAAGAACATCGAGATGAGAGTGCTGTTAACTTAACATCTACATAGGACACATTCACATCCCTCAACAATCAGCGTGAAGAGTTAACGCAGCTTCACGCAAAAATCCGGGTTAAGTTGACAAGCAACGATAATCACTTTTTAGTTAACGTGCTTAAAACTTCACTAATAAACTGGACGCCTTTCATATTCCCTGATCCCCTGAGCACGTCCCGGTGTAGTTTGAGGCACTCAACAAACACCTTAACGTCCGAATCGTCAGGATTCAAGCTCTTGAAAACCTCTATACTCCTCTTGATGAACTCAACATCAACGCGCTCTCCAGTATGTTGTGCTGAGACATACGCCATTTCTATGGCCGCTTTTATTGCAAGATACGTCATTAAAGTACTTACTTCTCTAAGAATTCCCAGAAAAGCCGTCCTGTTCTTCTTGACCTCCTCCTGGAGCCTTTTTATTTTTTCCACGTTTTCTTTATCGAATGCCCTGATGTGTTCGTCCAGTACTCTCGCAAGCTCCCTCTTCGCCCTGTCGAGCTTCTGCCCGATATTCTCCATAACGTTAATTGCGGGTTATATCCAGAGGCAACAGCTGGGCAGGAATGTAAGAATAGAAGCTATTGAAGTACTAAGTCTATAAACGCATCAACTTCCTCGGTTTCCAGAGGGATAACGTCATCGTCTCCGGCCTTCTGAACATACACTCTCTCATTTTCTTTCCAGATGAACCAGAACTCCAGATCAGAGGAGTTAATGTCTAAGGGCCTTCCCTGTTTGGGCCTTTCTCCAAGCAGTAAGAGAACTAGGAAGCGGCCGTCCCTATGAAGGAGGACTGAATCAAGCGCATCCGCTCCGGCGATGTAGCTTTTTTCTTGGATGAGGAACCGGAGCTTTGTCCTCTCTAAAATTTCCTCGATGTCTTTAAAGGGTAGCATCTTTATCACCATATCATTTTCTGATATCAAATATCCTTAAATGATATTTAAGGTTTTCGGAACCCAAAAGACATATTAGCAAGAATGAACCAAATTGTTAGGGAGGAATGATGGACGTTCTGGCTAAGTTCCATGTTGTCGTCCACAAAATTGGCAGGATAATAATTCCCGCAGGTACGAGAAAGTTCTATGGGATAAAGCCAGGTGATTTTGTCGAAATTAAAGTGATAAAATACGAAAACAACGGAAAAGCTAAGGAAGGGACTCTTACAACCCGGGTCGGTGAGCAAGGAGCCGTGGTTATCCCAAAGGCCCTTAGGGAGGTTATGAACATAAAGCCAGGGGACGTTGTGGAAGTGTTACTCCTCGCTCATTACAAGCAAAATAGCGAACAAAATTAGAGAACGCAGAAAACTAACGTGGGCCCAGTAGCTTGATACATTACGACTCATTCAACAGTCTAATCTCTCTGAGATATGGCCAACTTATGCAGTTAACCACTCAGCAGGGGTTGGATGACCTTTTCTCCGTTTACCGTGAGATTGTGAACTTTCTAATCTCATACGCCCACGAAAACAACATAACCAGCTTCTACAGGCTCAAAAAGGGAACCTACAAAAGCCTCCGCGAAGAGTATCCAGAACTACCAAGCCATTACCTTTACACGGCTTGTCAAATGGCTTCATCAATTTACAAGAGCTACAGGAAGAGAAAGAGGAAGGGAAAAGCTAAGGGAAAGCCTGTTTTCAAAAAAGAAGTCATAATGCTCGACGACCACTTGTTCAGGCTTGACTTGGAAAAAGGAGTAATAAAACTCTCCACTCCAAACGGGCGACTTAACGAGTTTTCGCAAACTCCAGTCAATCATTGAGTATAAGGCTAAACTGAAGGGTGTTATGGTCGTTTTCGTTAATCCCGCTCATACTTCTTCCCTGTGCCCGGTATGTGGGGGGAAGTTAAGCCCGAATGGGCACAGGGTCTTGAAGTGTTTGAACTGTGGTTTTGAAGCCGATAGGGACGTTGTTGGGAGTTGGAATATCTCTTTGAGGGCCCTGAAGATGTGGGGAGTCTCCGTTCCCCCCGAAAGCCCTCCGATGAAGACGGGAGGAGGGAAGGTTATCCGCTACGATAGTTTCACATGTTTTAAAAGTAGCGGATAACCAGAACGGAAAGAGGGTGAGAAAAGACGGCTCGGGAGCTTTGGCGTCTCGGTGGTGTTCCCGTGAAAAAGGTTAAGCTCTACTTAAGAACTGGAGCTATCTTAACGGGGGATGTCGTGAGGATTACTAAGTATGAAATCGTCTTAAACACCTCTAACGGTCAAGTGGTGGTCTTTAAGCATGCCATTGACTATTTGGAAGTTTTGGAGTGATTTGCGGTCATTTTCTCAAGCTCCTTCATGTATCTCCTTATCCTTATCTTGGCCAAAGCTTCGTTGAACTTGCCTATCCTCCTCATAAGCT
>Ga0256842_1000236_pt1 | contig 48942 bp, 38 predicted proteins | sample 4559240metaG_FD_185973 | JGI IMG/M metagenome (GOLD analysis project Ga0256842, IMG submission 185973) | Hydrothermal vent microbial communities from Guaymas Basin, Mexico - 4559-240 | ecosystem: Environmental > Aquatic > Marine > Hydrothermal vents | place: Mexico: Guaymas Basin | collected... | reverse complement strand
GCTTTTATAGAAGAGGATTTTAAATCTTCCTTTACAAGAGAGGATTTTAAAGAGAAATTTTTTGCACGTATAACCCAACCGGAAGATGATCTTACTCTGATTTTTATCAATCGGCTGGATATGCAAAAAGAGACGCTACTTGGTCAAAAGGTTTTTAGCACATCCCTTGAAGCAGTTGAGTGTGCAAATGTATGGTATGAAGAGATATGGCAGCATATTCATTCTGAAACCAAACTGATGTACAGAGCCGGTATTGTTTTTAGTGAACTTTTTATGAATGCTTATGAACATGGTAATCTTGGTCTTGATTCTGCTACAAAACACAGATATATTGAAGAAGATATCTACTTTGAAAAACTTAAAGAACTTCAAAAAGAGTGCAGTAAAAATATTACTGTAAGTGTTTATAGAGTTAAAGAGATGAGTGAAGAGTATATTATCACAAAAATCTGTGATGAGGGAGAAGGCTTTGATACACAGATCTTAAGTCAAATCTTTAGAAATTCCAAAAAATATAATGGCCGTGGTGTTTTTGTTTCTAGAAAAAACTCTATGGGTATTTACTACAATTCAAGAGGAAATTGTGTTTTGTTTTTAAATAAAATTTAAATATTAGACTTCTTGCATAACCTCTTAAATCTAAAGATGTTGATTAGAGTGCATTAATTTTTTAAGATAAAAATTGAGTAATAGCCGTAGCTATTGGGATAGTTTTATCTTGAAAAAGTGATGTGCTATAAGCAATATATTTTTTGTAAGAGGTTATGCAAGAAGTCTATTTATTTTAAAGTTATATAATTGAGTTATAAAAACAATAAGGAAACATTATGGCTAAAGAATTATCTTTTGAAGAAGAATCATTAGAATATCACAGAGCAAAAGGTGAGTTTGATACAGCAGGTAAAACTGCAACACTCTTGACAAAACCGTGTAATACGCAAAAAGAGCTTTCAATGGCTTACTCTCCAGGTGTTGCTTATCCATGTTTAGAGATACAAAAAGATCAAGAAAAAGCGTATGAATATACAAACAAGGGCAACCTTGTGGCTGTTGTCAGTGACGGAACTGCTGTCCTTGGACTTGGCGATATAGGACATTTGGCAGGGAAACCTGTAATGGAAGGCAAGGGAGTTTTGTTTAAATCTTTTGCAAATGTCGATGCTGTTGATATTGAGTTAAATACCAAAGATACAGAGGAAATTATTCAAATTGTAGCTGCAATGGCGGATAGTTTTGGCGGGGTAAACTTAGAAGATATTTCAGCGCCTAGATGTTTTGAGATTGAAGAACGTCTTAAAGAGATCTGTAATGTTCCTGTTTTTCATGATGATCAACATGGTACGGCTGTAATTACTACAGCAGGACTTATCAATGTATTGGAAATGAGTGAAAAAAATGTAGCAGATCTTAAAGTTGTTATCATCGGTGCGGGAGCTGCTGGTATAGCCTGTGGTAATATGTACAAAGAGCTGGGTGTGCAACATATTATTATGCTTGACTCCAAAGGTGTTATTCACAGCGGCAGAGATGATCTTAATAAATACAAAAAGATGTTTGCCCTTGATACTGAAGATAGAACACTAGAAGATGCAATGAAGGGTGCAGATATGGTCTTAGGACTCTCTGGAGCTGATCTCATCTCTGCTGATATGGTAAAAAGTATGTCAGATACACACCCTATTATCTTTGCCTGTGCAAATCCAAATCCTGAGATTAAACCAGATGTAGCAAAAGCGGCACGTCCGGATATTATTATAGGAACAGGACGTAGTGATTATCCAAATCAGGTCAATAATGTACTTGGTTTTCCACAGATCTTTCGTGGTGCATTGGATGTACGAGCAACAAAAATTACAGAACATATGAAACTTGCAGCTTCCCGTGCTTTGGCTTCTTTGGCTAAAGAGGAAGTTCCAGCGCATGTAAAAGCTGCACATGGTCGTGGTGATGATATGAAGTTTGGATCTGAGTATATTATCCCTTCACCATTTGACAGACGTGTTCTTGTTTATGTTGCTTCAGCAGTTGCACAGGCAGCTATTGAAGATGGTGTGGCACGTGTAAAAGATTTTGATATGGATGCCTACCGGGTAAAACTACAGCGTTTGGCTGATCACCTAGACGGTAAGATCTAGAACTTTTAGATCCGCTTGGCCTCACTATAGAATTTTTTGAGGCCAAGTTTTGCTTTTGCATCGAGTCTGTAAGAGATAAGATCAAGATACGCAAGAATATCGTGAGGATCTACTGCTGTTTTTTTTGATGCCTGTTGTAAAAGGTACATTGGAATTTTCTGTTTTTTCTTTAAAAATGCTCTCTCTACTCTTTTATAATATTGTTTATCTTTATGGTAGCACAGCAGTGCAAAAACAAAAGGAAGCTTATACTTTTTTTGCCAGAGTTGTGCCAGATCATTATAATCGTCGTTCTCTAAAGCATAACGAAGTGCTTTATCTCCAATAAGAATTTCTCCCTGCTGTTGTAATACTTTTGCCAAAATATTAGAAGATGCGGACTCTTTGTCTTTTTTGTTTTCTTTGGATGGAATAACCAAAACACTGCGTACCTCTTTTTTTGCAATGATCCCGAGATTGACATATCTGTAGGGTTTGGCTTTTATACTTGAGATAAAAGCGGCATCAACACGTCTGTTTATAAAAGAGTGATTAATCTTTGCAGGAACATTTTTTTTATATTCCATAATAGCTTTAGCCTGTGTAGTACGGGCAAAGCGTTTCATAAAAAGATGAAAGGGTAAAAGATTGAGGTATTCTATTTTTCCAAAAATCATATGAAATTATATCGCACTTAACTTATCTTAGATATAATTGAGTCATTAAATTTTAGAGGCATTATACATATGATACGAGTAGAATTTTTAGGACCGATACAAAAAGATGCGTTAGAAGTTAAGATAAGTAACTTAAATGAGCTTGCAGCAATTTTGCAAGAAGATAAAGAGCTTGCAGAGTGGTTACAAAACTCTGCTGTGGCTGTTAATGATACAATCGTTACTTCATTGGATGTAGCACTGCAAGATGGTGATAAAATTTCACTGCTTCCTCCTGTATGTGGAGGTTGAGTGATGCTAAGTCTATATGATGGTGCGCTTAATGTGCCAAAAATTTTAAAAGAGTGGTATGAAGCCGAAGTGCATAGTAATTATGGTGCCTATCTCCCTTTTGTAGGAACAGTAAGAAGTGAAGATGGTATAGAAGGGCTGAGCTTTGATATTTATGAGCCTATTTTAGAGTCTTGGTTTGAAGCATGGCAGAAAAAAGCCAAAGCAAAAGGTGCGATTATCAAGATGGCACACTCCAGAGGGGATGTACTGCTGCATGAGTCCTCTTATATTGCTGCGGTTTTTTCACCAAAAAGACGTGTTGCACTGGAGTTTATTGATGCATTTGTAGAAGATTTTAAAGCAAGTGCACCGATCTGGAAATATGACTTAAAAGATGGCAAACGCATCTATGCAAAAGATCGCTCAACTGCCATTGAAGGAAGTGGAATCTTAGGAGCAAAACAATGAGTATTACAGGAGTAGATTTTATATCGTATGAGACAAGTCAAAATATGCTGGAGTTACTGCAGGTAAATAACCATCGCTATGAAAGAGTACCGCTGAGTGATTCGTTGGGGCGTGTGTTGGCTGAAGATATCATTGCTGAGTATAATGATCCGCAGTTTGCTACAGCTTCTATGGACGGTTATGCCGTACGTTATGAAGATCTGCAAAAGGGTGAGCTTGTTGTCCTTGGTGACAATCCTGCAGGACATGATGAAACAAGAGTTTTGGGTGAGGGTGAGTCGATTAAGACCTTTACCGGATCTATGATGCCAGAAGGAAGTGATACGCTTATACAGATTGAAAATGTTACTTTTGAAGATGGCAAGATTATCATTAATGAGATGGTTGAGCAGGGCAATGCTGTTAGACCTGTGGGTGAGGGATATAAAGCCGGAGAAATTCTTATAGAAAAAGGTACAAAGATTACCTTTGCAGAGATCGGTGTCTTGGCAGGGCTGAACTGTGTTATGGTCAAAGTAGCCCTTCGTCCACGTGTTGCAGTAATTGCAACGGGGAGTGAGATTTTAGATCTGGGTGAAAACTCAGATAATCCTGCACAGATAAGAAGTTCAAACAACTACACCCTTGCAGCTCTTTTTGAGAGTGCGGGTGCAGAGGTGATTCAGCTTGGAACAGCACCGGATGACAAAGATGCAATTATGCAGACTTTTGAAAATGCACTTGAATCAGCAGATATACTGGTAAGTACCGGCGGGGTAAGTGTAGGTGATTATGATTTTGTAAAAGATATCATTCCGCGTTTGGGTGCTGAAGTTGTTTATAAAGGTGTGGGGATCAAGCCGGGTCGCCATATTCTTGTTGCGCAACGTGGACAGAAGTTTATCTTGGCACTGCCTGGTTTTGCTTACTCTTCAACTGTGACAGCTATTTTGTATGCTCTACCGCTTATTGCAAAGATGCAAGGCAAACAAAGAGCGTACAAGACGGTAGCAGCAAAACTGCAGGAAGATTTTAAAAAGCGTAGCCAATTTACAGAGTTTACAGCCTGTAATGTTGTTGTAGAAGATGGTGAGTATTTTGTAAACTTTGAAGGTAAAAAAGTTGGATCTTCTGCTATTTTAGTAAATATGCTCCATAATTCAGGACTTATGATTGCCGGAGAAGAAGATAAATTTTTAGAAAAAGGTACCTATGTATCTGTAATACTCTTGGATGAACTCTAATGAAAGCACTGACAATTAACCATCAGACAAAAGCAATAGCTGAGATAGATATCGAGATGAAAGCAAATACTGTCTATACCTTTTTTAGCTCGATCCTCATTGATGAGCTGGAATCTATGAATGAGCATATTATCTATAGTGATGCCAATGCTCTGAGTGAGAAGAAAAAGCCTTATTTTATAGGAGAACAGCTGATCATAGGGGATGCTTTGATCTTTGGCCGTATTGATTTTAACGATACGGATGTTAAAATTCCAAAAGAAGATCTTGCAGCACTTATAAATTATGAGGTGAGTGATTTTTACAAAGATGTTTTAGCGCTGCTCTCTACTACAGATATCAATCTTTATCGTACTTTTGAAGTAGAAAAAAATGGTGAAAAGATAGCGCTCAACACCGAATGGGTGCTTTATACTTTTAATATTGCCGATGATCGTACAAAAGAGTACTTTATCAATGAATTGCAAAAAGTTTTAGATAGTGGTGAAAATGTAGAAGCGTATATGCAGAAGATGGCACAGCTTGCTATGAATGTAGCAGGGTAAAATAATTGATAGAGACATAAAGTCTCTATCTAGTTAGTTCATAGTCGAGAGAGAATTAAAAACACTTATAAATAGAGAAAGAAAGACAAGTGCTACAAAGATAGCATAAACCCAAACAACCCATTGATTATAGCCACCAACTTCACGCATAGTCTCTATTCTTGTCTCAATATCATCAATATTTGCTTCTATTTCTGCTTTTTTCTTTTTATAGCCTTTGTAGATAAAGTAGGTAGAAAATCCTCCTGCAAGTACACCGACAAGTAATCCTCCAAAAGGTATGATACCTGCTATTAAAGTTACTACAAAAAGAATAAGAGCCGGAATATACTGTTTTCTGTAGAGTAAAAAAGCCCATCCTCCAAAAAAAGCCCACCAGCTCCAAACCCATTTCATGCTGTCAATACCATTTATATTAAACTTTGAAAAAGCATTTTGGTACCAGAGTGTTTTTTCTGGTTTGTTTACAAATGCTTCAATCATTGCATTTTCATAATCTTGTTCTTCCATTTTAAAACCTTTTGTGTTATTTATTGCCTACTACTTACTACCTTGCTCCGACTTTGAGTAAAACAACTTTAAAAGTTTTTATCAAAATAATTGTATCGATCCATAAAGACCAGTTTTTTATATACCAGACTTCTAGTTCATTTCTCTCTTTAAAGGTGAGTTCATTTCTGCCATTTACCTGCCATAAACCTGTAATTCCCGGACGGACTTTTAAGATGAGTTGTTTATATGATCCAAGATCTTTTGCTTCATCAAGCATATAGGGACGAGGGCCGATAAAACTCATTTCCAAGCGGAGTACATTAATGATTTGTGGGAGTTCATCGAGGGAACTCGCACGTAAAAATTTGCCTATTTTTGTGATTCTTGGATCATTTTTGTATTTATGATATTTTGCATAGTAGCGAATTTCATCCGGATGTTGATTGAGATAGTTTTGCAGTATCGTATCGGAATTTTCATACATTGTTCTGTATTTGTAGCATGAAAAAACCTCTCCGTCTTTACCAAGTCGTTTTTGCTGAAAGAAGATACTTCCTTTTGAATCTATTTTGATAAGTGTTGCAATAAGTGTATGTAGCAGTAAAAGAAAGGGCATACTTACGAGCGCCAATGTAAAATCAAAACTCTGTTTAATCCAGATATTTCTTTGCAGTAACAGACGATTTTCTATCTGAATTGTATTGCATCGGATGTTTGAGTACTCCATGATATTTGAATGTGCAAAGTTAATATTTCGAACATAGGGGACAACATAGACAAAACGGCAGATGCTGAGGTACTTCTCTATCTCTTTGTTTACCTCCCACAGCTCCATCTTCTCTGAAGAGATAATAACCATCTCATAATCCTCCAAACTGCTTTGTAAACCGATATACCAGTTTTTTTGAAACTCTTTTTTGAGGATCGCTATCTGTTTGTCTTTACCGACAAGAAGTACTTTTGTACGAAATTTTTCATTTTTGTAGAGTATTCGTTTAAAGATACGTTTAGATAGCGGAACTATAAAGAGTGCAAGGGTAAAATAGAGCGTAAGAAAGAGTTTTGCATGTGTGTGCGTTTCAATAACAAGTGTTAGCAGTGCCAAAGAGATAAGATAGGAGAGAAAAAATACTTTTATAAGCTTGTAGGTCTCTTGCCAAAAGTCATAGCGCAGGGAGTAGATCTTCTCATAACTGCTTAGTAGAAGTATGATCACAAGGACAAAAGAGAAGCTCTGCAGTGTAAAAGAAGCATCAGTAAAAAAAGAAGCAGTAAGAAAAAAAAGTACAATGTATAAGAGGATATCCATCCCAAAAAGTAAAAAGTTTCGTAGAAATTTCATTGTTTTGTTTTCTCCTTTATAAAATTATATAGTTCATCTTTAAATCTTTGTGTACCATACGATGCTACACTCTGTGCTATGGCTTTTGCATCAAAAGTACTCTCTTCAAATCGCTCTATCGCCTCTATGATAGCTTCAGCACGCTGCTCTTGAAAATGAATACCGTTACGTCCATCTTCAACAGTCTCATGTGTTCCTCCCTCATCTAATGCAATAACGGGAGTACCACACGCCATCGCTTCAATAGGGACAATCCCAAAATCTTCCACAGCTGCATAAACAAATGCTTTGGCTTTTTGCATATAGTTGATTAAAACAGCCTCCTCCTGATATCCAAGGAGGGTTATATTTGCTTTGGCTGTTTTTGCAATTGCATCATACTCTGGACCATCTCCGATTACGATAAGCTTTTTATTGGGCATTGCATTAAATGCTTCTACTATCAGTTGTGTTTTTTTATAAGGAACTAAACGTGAAGCACTCAGATAAAAATCCTCTTTTTCTTGAGAAAGTGTAAATTTTTCTACAGCAACAGGAGGATAGATCACCTGCGCATCTCTGTTATAAATTCTCTGAATTCTCTCTTTGACAAAGTTTGAATTGGCGATAAAGTAGTTTACTCTCTTGAGCGTAGAGAGATCCCATTTTCTGATAGCGTTGAGACTCTGCTGTACAAAAAATTTCTTTGGCTGTTTGAGATTTTTGGTATATTCATCATAGAGATCCCATGCATAGCGTATAGGCGTATGACAATAGCAGATATGGAGTTGTTTTTCATGGGTTTTTACTCCTTTTGCAACGGCCCATGAGGAACTGATAAGCAGATCATATTTGCCAAGCTTAAAAGACTCTATTGCCAGAGGAAACAGAGGCAGATAGTTTCGAAAATGCGGATTTGCAAAAGGGAGTTTTTGTATAAAAGAGCTTTTTGCATATTTTCCATCTAAAACACGCTCTCGATCTTTGGGTGTTAGAAAATCAACCAAAGAGAAGATATCTGCATCAGGGTAGAGATCCAATATTGCTCGTAAAACCTTCTCTGCACCGGCATCTGTTACAAGCCAGTCATGAATTATTGCTACTTTCACAGCAGACTCAAAAAGATTTTTTCATGCTCTTTTGCTGACTTTTGCCAGCTAAAAAGTTTTGCACGTTGCAGCCCTTTTTTGCGAAGCATTTCTTGTAAATGTGTATCTTCTAGAAGTGTTTGTATCTTCTGAGCAATATCTTGAGTATCATCAGGATTGCAGTATAAAACAGCATCCCCGCCAACCTCTGGCAGAGAGCTTCTGTCTGAACTTACTACCGGTGTTCCACAGGCAAAAGCTTCAATGATCGGCAGACCAAAACCTTCATAAAAAGAGGGAAAAACAAAAGCAGTAGCAAGATTGTAAACCTTTGCCAACTCCTCATCCGAGATAAATCCAAGATAGATGATATTTTTGCTGTTTTTCTCCATAATCTCCATGATCTCTTTGTTCTGCCACCCTTTAAAACCCACAAGTACAAGTTTATACTCCGCTTTGAGATTTTGAGGCAGTCTCTCATAGGCATGGAGCAAACCAAGAAGATTTTTGCGTGGTTCTATGCTCCCAACGCTAAGCAAAAATTTTTCAGGCAGTTCAAATGGAAGGTTTATGGCTTCATAAACACGAAAAAGCCTATGATCAATTCCATGATAGATCACATGAACATCGGCTTCCTTAAAAGAGGGCAGTCGCTCTAAAATTTCTTTTTTTGAGAAGTGTGAGCCTGTTATGATAGCATCGCTTTTTACGACATTTGTAAAAAAATAGCGTTCAAAATACTCTATACGCTCTTTTGGATGAAAATCTTTATGCAGTATAAACGAGAAATCATGCACAGTACTAACAATTTTTTTCGCTTTGATACCACTGTTGGGAATAAAATTGGGCTGCCAGTAGAGATCATAGTGTGTCTGTTGCAATGAGGCACTGATATTGATGATGCTTCTTGCAATTTTTTTAAGCAGTGTAAAGTGTGTAAAAATCTTTTTGAGTTTTTTAATAGAATCTTTTTTCTTTGTTTCCCCCAACTCTTTGGCGATAAAACCATAGTAGTAGTTATACTCAATAGTTTCGTTTTTTGCAAGTTCTTTAGCAATTTCATAAGTATATCTTCCTATCCCTGTCAGGGGCGTTAAGAGGGCAATACTATCTATAAGTATCTTAGGCTTCAAACATATCCTTTAAGGTCTCAGAAAACGCTTTTTGATCAATTCTTCCAACAGTATCAAAAAGCTTTTTGCTTGATCCGGTAAGTGATTTGATCTCATTTTTGCGAACAAATGCAGGATTGACTTTGATCTCTATGTTGTATCCTGCTATCGCTTGCATCATCTCTATAACATCCATAAGGGCTATGCCGCGACCTGAAGCAATGTTAAAGCATTCGCCCTCAATATCAGACTCTAAAAGCCGTCTGTAGGCTTCACAGAGAAAAGCTACATCGTTAAATTCACGAGATACATTCAGATTTCCAAGCTCTATAACACTTTTTTTCTCTTTGAAATGACTGACTATTTTTGGTATTAAAAAGTTTGGATCCTGCCCCACACCGGTATAGTTAAAAGGACGGGTTATAATAATTGGGAGTTTGTTAAAGTAAGTGTGTGCTAAAGACTCCATTGCATATTTACTTGCTCCATAATGATTGGCAGGAACAGGACAAAGCGATTCATCTAAAATTTCACGGTTTTGGTTGCCATAAACAGTAGCACTGCTTACTAAAAGTATCTTTTTTACCTGCATATTAAGCTCTAAAAGGGCATCAAGAATATTGATAGATCCAATGGTATTGATACGGTAAAAATCTTCATTTGTTCCATGCCCGACAAAGGAGATACCTGCAAGATGAATAATATAATCCGGTTTTACTGCATGTAAAACCTTTTGTATATCATTTTTTTGCGTAATATCACAGGTAAAGATCTGTTTGTCATTGCTCAAAAGGGATGTGCCATAAACATCATAACCATTGCTTTGAAGATAATGATGCAGATGTTTTCCTGTAAAGCTGTCTATCGCAGTAAGAAGAACTTTTTTCATTGTTTAAAATATAAATCCGGTTTCATTACGTCTTAGATCTGCTTCTACCATCATAGAACAAAGTTCTTCAAGCTTGCATTGTGCTTCCCAGCCAAGTTCTTTTTTTGCTTTGCTTGCATCTCCTATAAGCAGATCCACTTCAGCAGGTCTGTAAAACTTAGGATTTACTTTTAGAACAATGTTATTTGTTGCTTTATCGCGTGCCACTTCATTCACACCACTTCCCTCAAACAAAAGTGTAATGCCGACAGCTTTAAATGCCATCATAACAAAATCACGTACCGTCTCCGTACGATTTGTTGCTAAAACATAAGTGTCGGGTTTTTCAGCCTGTAGCATCAGATACATCCCCTCAACATAATCTTTTGCAAAGCCCCAGTCACGCTTTGCATCCAGATTGCCCAGTTCCATATAGGCAAGCTTTCCAAGTTTGATCTTGGCAACACTGTCTGTAATTTTACGTGTTACAAACTCCAATCCGCGAAGAGGTGATTCATGATTAAACAAAATGCCACTTGTTGCAAAGATATCATACGATTCACGATAGTTTACGACCATCCAGTGTGCATACATTTTTGCAGCCCCATAAGGACTTCTTGGCCAAAAAGGTGTTGTCTCTTTTTGCGGGATCTCTTGAACATCACCAAACATCTCTGAAGTAGAAGCCTGATAAAATTTAATCTTAGGATTGACTATGCGAATGGCTTCCAGAAGATGAACACAGCCCAGACCTGTAATCTGTGCAGTTGCAAGCGGCTGTTCAAAAGAGACACCTACAAAACTCTGTGCAGCAAGATTATAGATCTCATGAGGTTCTATCTCTGCTACCATGCGGATGGTATTGGATTGGTCTGTCAAGTCATACTCTATAAGGTGCAGATTTTGATGATCTTTGATACCTAAGGTTTCAATTCTCCAAAAATTGACAGATGAGGTTCTTCTGTATGTTCCATAAACTTCATAACCTTTGTTGAGTAAAAACTCTGCGAGATAGGCACCGTCTTGACCTGTAATACCTGTTATTATTGCTTTTTTCATATTTATATCTTTATATTGAAACTTTTATAAAATATATTTTACACAAAAGATGATTAAACTCTTATGATTTACAATCTTTAAAGCTACTCTATGATAGAGTAATTTATTAAGATAGAAAGAGTTGTATAAAAGATGCAAGAGCGTACAAAAAAATTATCTGTAGATGAGATAATAGAAAAAATAAAAACAGAAGTAGCCGGTAGACAAAATAATGTTGAAGATTTAATGCTAAAACAGGAACGATTTGTTCAAAAAGAATGTTATGAATATCAAGATTTTACAAAATATCGGGATGATCTAGAGTTTATTAAAAATCTCTATTTGGGTTTACTAAAAAGAGAGGTGGATAAAGTTGGTTTACAATATTATTTAGATTTATTAAGAAAAGGGAAAAAAAGTAAAGAAGAGATAGTTTCATTAGTACGATATTCAAAAGAAGGAAGAGAAAAAAATATAAACCTATTGGGTTCAAAAAAAAGATATCTAAAAGCAAAACTCTATGCTATCCCTGTAGTTGGATACATTGTAAAACTCTGCATCGCTTTTATATCCCTGCCAAAATTATTACAGAAAATAGACTATTTAGAAAAATCTCTTGAAGAAGAGAAAGTAATAAGAGAAAAAAATGATAGCTTACTTCAAAGAGAGATGAAAAGACAAACAGATATTTTACAAAACAATGTAGATAATAAGCTAGAGACTCTTGAACATGCCATTGATTTAAAAATAGATAAAGAAGATATTAAGAACTATTTAGAAAAAGTGCATAATGCTCAATCTTATTTGAAAAGTTCTATGCAAACTATAGAAACATTAGTGAGTGAAGCGAAGAAACGTTTACCTCATGAGACTTTTACACAAGCAGAACTCATAAAAATCACAGAAGAAGAAAAACATTTTTTAGATATGCTTTATGTTGCTTTTGAAGATAAATTTAGAGGTACACGAAGCGATATAAAAGAAAGATTATCTGTTTACTTCCCCTATCTTGAGAAGCTACCATTTGAAAAAGAGAAAACAAAAATTTTGGATCTTGGTTGCGGAAGAGGTGAGTGGCTTGAATTGCTCAATGAGCAATCTTATAAAGCAGAAGGAATAGATCTTAACCGTATAATGGTTGCAAAATCAAAAGAGTTAGGACTTGCAGTAAAAGAGGCTGATGTTATTTGCTACCTTGAATCACTTGAAGCAGACTCAGTAAGTATGATTACAGGTTTTCATATCATTGAGCATCTTCCATTTGAAATTTTAATGAAAATGTTTAAAGAGTCTTATCGGGTTTTGCAAAGTGGCGGGATAGTGATTTTTGAAACACCAAATCCTGAGAATTTACTCGTTGGAGCATGTAGTTTTTATACAGATCCAACACACCGCAACCCTCTTGTACCAGAAACAAGTGCATTTCTTTTGGAGTCAAGTGGATTTGATAAATATGAAATTAAACGTTTAAACAAGTATTGTGATTATTATCCTGTATCAGAGGAAAATGAGTTTGTAACGCAACATTTTTACAATGAAATGGATTATGCAGTAATTGGTTATAAATAATGAGAATTCTTATACCCTCCATTCAGGTTCCCTTTATAAAAGGTGGTGCTGAATTAATGACACAAGGTTTAAAAAATGCACTTATAAGAGATGGGCATGAGGTTGAAATTGTTACCATTCCTTTTAAGTTTTCACCTTCGAGTTATATTGATAATTTGATAGACATATGGAAAGAACAGGATTTTAATAATTTTAACGGCTATAAGATTGATCGTGTTATAGTATTGCAGTTTCCGGCATTTTATGTTCAGCATGATCATAAAATTTTATGGCTAATGCACCAGCATAGAGAAGTATATGAGCTATATGATCAAAAGAGTGCAACAGAAGAACTAAAGCAACTTAAAGAGAAGATATATCGTTATGATACGCAAGAGTTGGAGAAAATTGAGCATAGATTTAGTATGTGTCACAATGTTTCAAATCGTCTGCAAAAATATAATAAAATCACATCCCTGCCTGTATATCATCCTCCTGCAAATGAAGAACTCTTTTATTGTGCTGAGAGTTATGGCTTTATCTTTTGCCCAAGTCGTTTGGAAAAACTAAAACGTCAGGATCTGCTTATAAAAGCGATGCAGTATACAACATCTGAGGCAGTAGCCATTATCGCAGGAGAAGGAGGGCAAAGGGAGTATTATTCATCACTTATAGAGGAACTTGCTCTGAGTGATAAAGTGCGTTTGATCGGATCTTTTAGTGAAGAAGAGAAATATGTTCTTTATGCCAGAAGTTTAGCCGTTTTTTTCGCACCTTATGATGAAGATTATGGCTATATAACATTAGAAGCAATGCTCTCTTCAAAACCGCTTATCACTTGTTGTGACTCCGGAGGTCCTTTGGAGTTTGTTGTAGATAAAGAGAGTGGCTTTATCGTTGAACCTGATCCTAGAATGATAGCCCAGAAGATAGATTGGCTCTACGAAAATCAACAAAAAGCAAAAGAGTTTGGAGAAAATGGATTGCAAAACTATAAAGAAAAAAATATCAGTTGGGATAATGTTGTCCGTAAACTCTTGGGAGAGTAGATGAAAATAGCAATAGTAGCACCAAGCCCTGTTCCTTTTACTGTAGGTGGTGCAGAAAAACTGTGGTGGGGAATGTTGGAGTATATCAATAAACATACAAAGCATCAGTGTGAATTGATTAAAGTTCCGACAAAAGAGGGAAATTTTTGGGATCTGATTGATTCTTACCATACATTTTACAAACTTGATCTTTCTTATTTTGATATGGTGATAACAGGAAAGTATCCTGCATGGATGCTCCAACATGAAAATCATCATATCTATATGCTGCATTGTCTAAGAGGACTCTATGACTGTTATCATTTTTTAAACTTAGATGAAAATGTTCATACAAATCATCCAAAAATTACTGCTTTTATGGAACAACTTAAAGAGGAAAACAAAACAATTGAGACTGTTTTTCAGGAGTTGTATGCATTAAAAGAAGATGTAGATATTGATCCTGATTTTTTTACTTTTCCAAGTGCTTTTGCAAAAGAGATCATTCACTTTTTTGATCAAAAAGCGATGCAGAATGTTCGTTCTTTTTCAGCTATCTCCAAAACAGTTGCACAAAGAGAAGTCTATTTTCCAAAAAATACACAGGTCAATGTTATCTATCCTCCTTCAAGCTTACAACACTTTACTAACCAAGGGTATGAATACTTTTTTACTCTAAGCAGATTAGATAGTGCCAAGCGTATAGAGATGATAGTCAAGGCTTATAAAAATACAAAAACATCTATACCTCTTAAGATTGCAGGTACAGGTCCTTTAAGCAAACAAATAGAAGAACTGGCTCAAGATGACCCGAGAATAGAGTTACTTGGGTTTATCAGTGATGATGAGGTCATTGCGTACTATGCAAAGGCTTATGCTGTTATATTTATTCCCTATGATGAAGATTACGGACTTATAACTATAGAAGCGATGATGTCTCAAAAGCCACTTGTAACATTTTCAGATACAGGAGGTGTGGTAGAGTTTGTTGAAGATCAGATAACAGGTTTGGTTAGTGAACCCAGTGTTGAAAAGCTAACACAAAATATTGATTTTCTTGCAGATAATCCACAGCTTTGTAAAGAGATGGGAAAAAATGCCCAAAAAAGAGTTGAAAGCATAACATGGAAACATACGATCGATTCACTGCTTCAGCTAACGACAAATAACGTACAAAAAAAGATAACTGTTGTAACAACTTATCCTATCTATCCTCCACGAGGTGGTGGTCAAAATAGAATATTTTACCTTTATAAGGAACTCGCAAAATCAATAAAAGTAGAGATAGTCTCTTTGGTACATGAGATGAAAGCGTTTAAAAAAAAAGAGATTGCACCCAATCTTTTTGAGATTTGTGTACCAAAAAGCAAAGAGCATGCACAAAAAGAGTGGGAGATGGAAAAAGAGGCAGCACTTCCGATTACAGATATTGCTATGCTCTCTCTTTATCCGCTGACACCGCTGTTTCAAAAAACTATTGAAGACTCTTTTCAAGATGCTGCATTTTTAATAGCTACACAGCCCTATACTTATGCTCTCTGTAAAAGAGTTTCAAAAACAGTTATCCATGATTCTCAAAATGTTGAGTATAAGCTAAAAAAGCAGATGCTAAAAAAGAGTGCTTATAATGCACAGCTGTTACAGCAACTTTTTGAAGCGGAAAAAGAGGCAACTCTGGATGCACTTTTTACTACGGTATGTGCTTATGATGATGCAAAAGTGATGCAAAAACTCTATGGATTTGATATCTCAAAAGCAGTTTTGGTACCAAACGGTGTGGATTTGCAAAGTGTTCCTTTTGTTCCCTTACAGAAAAGAAAGAGCATAAAAAGTTCACTCGATATTGGAGATCACAAGATAGCTCTTTTTATAGGAAGCTGGCATCAGCCAAATATTGATGCAGTTGAAGAGATTTTCCATATGGCAAAAAAACTGTCAGATTATAGTTTTATAATTATGGGCAGTGTAGGAGAGTACTTCAAAGATAAAGCAAAACCATACAATGTAGGTTTTACCGGTATAACAAGTGATGAAGAAAAAGAGCTCTATTTAAGTATTGCCGATGTTGCGCTCAATCCAATGCTCAGTGGTTCAGGAACAAATCTTAAAATGCTTGATTATATGGCAAATGGCATTCCTGTAGTCTCTACAGAAGTAGGTGCAAGGGGTCTAAATATTCCAAAAGGCCTTGTCGCCATTTGTGAGATAGAAGCGTTTAGCGAACATATTAAAAATATTCAAAACTATGTAGATATTCAAAAAAGTAGAGAGTATGTTGAAAAAAATTTCGCATGGAGTGTTATACAAAAGAACCTAAAAGAGGCACTACTCAATGCTGAACTTCGGTTCTAATCTACAGATCCCTACAAACATATCTCCAATGACTCCGGCTATCTCAAAATCAGCGGCATAATCAAGCCAGTGGGAACAATCATCGAGATGATGCTCTTTTGAGTGAACAGCAGCTGTAAGGCTGTATTTCCCTACACCTATATTAAAAGGCATACGAAATTGGCAGTGGTACTTCTTATCTGCTTCAAAGTCTAGATGCTGATGCAGATAAAAACTGTTTGTTCCAAAGATATCCTGTCCAAATTTGTCTTTTATCATAATGCCGATAGTTGCATCCTGCATAGCTTTTTTTGTACTTATATAGAGATCTATGCTGCCTTCCTCTCCGGAACTGATAACATTTGAATTTGACTGTAATCCTTTAACAACTACTTTTTCTATAGTAACATTAAAATCACCAAAGGAGTTTTTGTTTTTTTCACTGATTACAATTTTCTCGTCACTGTCATTTATTTTTGCGATTAGAAAGTTATATTGATTTATGATATTTTCTGCATTGCCTATGTCAACTACCTCTCCTTTGTTAAGGAGAACTACTCTCTCACAAAGCAGTTTCAAAGAGTTGAGATCGTGAGAAACATAGATAATGGACATATTTTGCTCTTTTCTTGCACGGAGTGCTTGGGTACACTTTTGCTGAAAATGTGCATCACCAACAGAAAGGGCTTCATCGACAATAAGAATCTGTGGATTGGAAAAGATAGCTATTGAAAAAGCAAGACGCATACGCATTCCTGACGAGTAGGTCATAATGGGTTCATCTATATACTCCCCAAGCTCACTAAACTCTATAATATCTTCAAGTTTTTCTGCACACTCTTTTTGACTCATACCGATGAGTGTACCATTTAAAAAGATATTTTCACGTCCGCTCATCTGCTCATTAAAACCGGTACCAAGTTCCAAAAGTGCTGTGACTCTACCCTTGCGAATAACTTCTCCGCTGCTTGCTTCTATTACTCCGGCAATAATTTTTAAAATAGTCGATTTCCCCGCCCCATTTACTCCTATGATGCCAAGTGTCTCCCCTTCAAAAAGATCAAAAGTGATATCTCTGTTTGCAACAAACTCTTTATGGTAACTTTTTTTTAAAAATATCTCTTTGAGACGATCAATATTGTTGTCATACATCTTGTAGATTTTATAGATATTTTTCACTTCAAGTATCTTTTGCATTAGATAATATCCTTGATAGTAGGTACCATTTTTGTATAAAGATACCCAGCAATAACAATAGAAACAACTGCCATGCTTGTAATAAACAAGAGTGCTGAAGCAGAGGGTGCTTTTGCATAGACAAAAATGTCATGGTAGATATCTACAAAGTAAAAAAATGGATTATAGTTAAGAATAAAAGGGTATTTACTCGCAATCATTGTCTTAATGTAGATAATAGGAGTCGCCCAGAACCATAGCTGAATAATGATGGGAACTATCTCTTTGAGATCACGAAAAAAAGGAGCAAAAAGAGAAAAGATCACTCCAATCCCAAAAGCAAGCAGTGTTTGTATCAACATCACCGGAAGTAACCACAAAAAACTCCATGTTATAGGCTGATCAACCAAAAGTAAAAAGCCCATTCCCAAAAGCATAGCAATAACAAAAGTGAAAAGTTCTGTTAAAATGATGCTAATCTGAAAAACATACATAGGAACATTGATCTTTTTGATAAGTCCCGCCTTATCGAAAAAAGAGCTGTTTAAACGTGAGATAACCGTACTAAAAGAGGTCCATGCAAGAAGTCCCGGAACAAGATAGATACTGTAGGCATAACTGTTATCTATGATGTTCATCTTCATCTTCATAAAATCCGAAAAGATAACGGTATAGATAAAGATCGTCACAACAGGAGAGATAAAGTACCACAACTGCCCAAAACCGGTACCGACATAGCGCTCTTTGAAGTCTCTTTTTGCAAAATCAAGAGCCAGTAAAAACTTCTCTTTCATCTACACTCTCTCAAAATCATCTGCAACACGGACAATATCATCTTCACCGGTATACTCCCCTACCTGTGCCTCTATAAGCACAACATCCATCTTGCCTTCGTTCTCGAGTCTGTGTAACTCCCCCATAGGAATATAGGTCGATTCATTGGCACGCAGTACAAAAGTCTGATCTTGAATAGTTACCGTTGCCGTACCACTGACAACGATCCAATGCTCACTTCTATGAAAATGTTTTTGCAGACTCAGACGTTTGCCCGGTTTGACGACTATGCGTTTGATCTTGTAGCCTTTGGTATCTTCTAAAACCGTATAAGTTCCCCATGGACGGTGCGCTGTTAGATGAATATGGTGGAGTTCTGATATTGCACGCACATGCTTTACAACTTCTTTTACTTTTTGTGAAGAGCCCTTTTTGGAGATAAGCAGAGCATCCCCTGTATCAACAACAATGAGATCTTCAATATCCACTGTTGCAATGGTTCGAAGATCCCCGTAGATAAGATTGTTTTTGCTGTCAATGCCTATGTGTTTCTCATTGCGAGTATTGCCGTTTTCATCTTTTGGTAACTCCTCATACAGAGCATCAAAACTTCCCAAATCACTCCAGCCAATATCTGCTGCAACAACTTTCACCCGTTTGGAGTGTTCCATCACGGCATAGTCTATACTCTCATCTTCTATACGCATCATTGCATCGTGAGAGATACGGACAAGGGCATCATCCACACGCTTAGACTCTGCCAGTGCCTTTTTTGAAGCTTCATAGATAGCCGGTGCATAACGTGCAAGCTCTTCTAGAAAAACACCGCTTTTAAAACAAAACATGCCACTGTTCCAGTAGTAATTCCCTTCAGCTACATATCTTTGTGCCAACTCCAGTGCAGGTTTTTCATGAAAAGCCTTTACATCTTCACCATCAGCTTCAATGTAGCCAAACCCTGTCTCTGCAAAGTGCGGCTCTATTCCAAAGGTAACAAGCTGATCAGCTTTTGCAAGTGCATAAGCCCGCTTCAAAGCCTTCTCATACGCCTCTTCATCTTTGATAAGGTGATCGCTTGGCGTTACAAGTACAATGCTTTGCGGATCCAAAAGCATACAGGCAAGAGCGATGGCAGGTGCTGTGTTTCTTCCAACGGGTTCTAAAAGATAACGGCACGACTGACTTTGCATCTCCTCTATCTGATCCAAGGCCAAAAAATACTGCTCTGTATTAGAGACAATAAACTTTTGTGAACAAAACTTCTCATTTCGCTTGAGTGTAAGCTGAAAAAGTGAGCGATCATCAAAAAGCTTTACAAACTGTTTGGGCATCAGTGTACGGCTTATGGGCCACAGTCGTGTACCGCTTCCGCCACATAAGATTATATTTGTCATATCATTCATAGGTACAATTATAGCAAAATTAACTATAATGGCATTTATGTTTGGATATTTACGATTTTTTCTTGCTTTTGTAGTGATGCTCTCTCATGTTGATGTTCGTTTTTATGGAATGAATCCGGGGGTGAGTGCTGTTGTTGTTTTTTACATACTGGCAGGTTATGTAGTCTCTCATCTCTACCATGACATCCTACCCGATGGAAAGTATAAGCTTTTTTATTTTTTAAAAGACAGAATTTTGCGGATCTTTCCGCTTTACCTGTATGTCATAGCAGTGACCGTACTCTTCTTACTTTTGAGCGATTTTGGTGATCCCCATTTTACATTTATAAAAACATTAAACAATCTGCTGATTGTACCGCTAAACTACTATATGTATATTGACTCGGCCATATTGACAGAGCCAAAATGGTGGCTTATTCCTCCCGCATGGTCATTGGGAACGGAGTTACAGGCCTATATTGTCCTTGCTCTTTTATTCTCTTTTCAAAAGTATAAGAGAACTTTTGTGTTATTTTCTTTTATTATATATATACTGGCGAATTTTTCTATTATTCATCCTGATTATTATGGTTACAGATTTCTTGTCGGTGTTTTGTTTATCTTCTTAATAGGAACATATATACAAAAAAAAGAGTATAAGTTTCCATATTTTATATGGGGATTTATACTCTTTGTTTTAGTACCTTTTTTTTATTTTACAGACTCTTTTAGCCCAACATATACACGAGAGACATTTTTGGGACTAGTAGTAGGTATTCCTCTTGTAAGCTTTCTCTCAAGAACAAAAATCAAGTTACCTTTTAATGCACTTTTGGGTTCACTCTCTTACGGACTTTTTTTAAGTCACTTTCTTGCTATTTGGATTTTACACTATTTTAAGATCCATTTTTCATTACAAATATATGATATATTTTTTATATTTTTTATTGCAAATTTGATCGCTCTTGTAGGTGTGAAATATGTAGAAAAACATATAGAACCATTGAGAATGTTAAAAAAAACTAAATAAATTTATTTACAATTTAAAGAATATATGTTACACTTGTCTCAAGTATTTTGTGAAATACTATCGATAGTGAGGTAATTGTGTTTAACAAAATGGTTAAATGGTTACTTTCGAGTGGTGCACCTATTAGAAGGAAAGCCTAGACTACGGAGTTTCATACAAATTACTAAAATAAATTTACACATTCCTAAGGAGGAATAAATTATGGCTTTAACAAAAACACAAGTCTCAAGTCTCTATGTAGCGATTTTTAATCGTGCTTCAGAAGGTTCTGGAAATAGATTCTGGCAAGACACAAATTTATCGGCTAATGAAGTTGCTGATCAAATGTTAGAAACGAAAGATGCAAAAATCTATTTTGGTTCGAGCTTAGATTCTGATCAAGCTTTTATAGAACATATTTATGCAAATACACTGAACAAAACGATCGATGATGATCCAGAGGGTATTGCATTTTGGGTTGAGAAACTTCAAAATGGTGAAAGCAGAGGAGAAGTTGTTGTTGATCTGATTTACGCTGTAAATACTTACGCTGATTCTACAGATCCTCTTACAAAAGCTGCTTATGAACAGTTTACAAACAGAGTTGCAGTATCTGATTTTATGGCTTCACAAGTAGATGCTGTACCTGAGAGCTATGCAACAGTACTCTCTTTTGGTGCTGATATAGTGGTGACAGATGACAATCAAACTGTTATAGATGCTATGCAGAGAATTACAGAGCTCAAGAGTGCTACAGAAATCCATGCAGAAGTAAACAATGTTTTCACACTGCAAAAAGTTGTAGATGAGACTATTACATACACTAAAGATGCTGTAACAACGACACAGTGGGGTAATGAAGGTCACCAAATCTCAATGGATCAGTTCAATGAAATGGTGAGAACTGTTACAGGACAAGATCTTTTTGAATTAGCAGGTCAGAATGTAGATATTGATGGAACTGCGTCATTAACTGATGTTTACCTAACGGTAGCTGATGCTGATAGTGATGCTGGTGGTGATTCAACAATTACTTACACAACGGCAACAGGTGAACAGTTCACTTCAGAATTGGCACTTGGTCAAGAGTATATCAAGCTTTTAGACTCTTTAATCTACTATACAGATGCAGAAGGGAACAAAGTATCTAGATTTTCAAGTGAAACACACGATGAAATTACGCAAAGTTCTTCTTTCTCTTTAGCTCCGGTTGTCCTTACACCAAATGTAAACAATGGTGCTACATTTGAAACAGGTTTTACAAGCGATGAAAATGACTTGATCGTTGTGGGTCAAACAGAGCTTTTACATGGTGCCTACATCGATGGTGGTGCAGGGATCAATACTTTAGAAGTTTCTATGAAGGGTGTATATGCACAGCCGGTTCAGCTTTTAAACATTCAAAATGTTAAAGTAGAAAATCTTCCAAATGTATATAGTGACTACTATGATATAGAAGATGCACATAAAGACGGATATGACATTCCTGATTATTTAGATCTTGCAACAGCTACTGCAAATCAAGCTACGGCTAATGCTGCTCAACAAGCTGCTGCTACCACTCAAGCTACTGCTGCTGCAAACTTGCTTGCTGCACAGACTGCACTTGATGCTGCTGTAAGTGACAATGAAAGCAATGACAATGGTTCAAATAATACGAATGCTGCTAATGATGATGCAACTGCTGCTGAAACTTTAGCAACATTAAGAGCAGGTGTTACAAATGCACAGGCTGCACTTGATGCTGCAAACGCTGACTTGGCTGCTGCAAACGCTGACTTGGCTGCTGCAAATCACGCTGTCGCTGCTGCAACAAACATCATCAACTCTGATTCTATCTTAGATTTAAGCAATGCTAGAGATATGGACAACTTAATCATTACTGAGGGAAGAAACACAGGAAATGATCAAGCAATTGGCAACTTAACTGTTGTTGGTGTTAATGGAGATGCAACAGTAGTCATGGAAGGTTCATTTATGGAAAATGCCGTAAATGTTTACTACTCTGATGGTCTAACTAACGGAGTAAACCTAACACTGAATCTTGGTGATGTGGGTGCAAATACAGTATTTAGTATTTTCCACGAATCAAACACTATCAACATCAACTCTATCGGTGGCGGAAACAATCTAACAGCTGCTAACTTCGGTGATGCAACATTTATGAACTTAAACATTGCAGGTGATGCAGAGTTTGTAGTTACAGGTTCTATGAAGGCTGCATTTACAGCAGGTCACCCGGCAGACATCGATGCAAGTGCAAACACAGCAGGTGTTGACTTAGACTTAAGTGGTTTTAATGATGAAGTAGTATTTACAGGTACTTTAGAAGCGGATGATCATTTTACTGCAATTGCTGACGGTAGTGGTGCTCCAAAATCAATCCTTATCAACGAAAGAAATGGTGATAACGAAATTAAAGTAGCTGCTACAGAAGATGTAACTATCACTATAGATGGTAATGGTGACAATCAGATTGATGCTACTTCAACAGGTTCTTCAAATTTAGATAATGAAGATGTTGTAACAATCACTGTTAATGGTGATGGTAACAATGACATTACTGCAAGTTCAACTGACGCATTTATTATCACTGCAGGTAATGGGGATAACCGTATTGATGCAACAACTACTTCATGTAGTGATTCTTCAACAACTGATCTTGACGCATCTACTATTGTTGTGGGTGATGGACAAAATGAGATTGATGCAATGGCTTCATTGTTAAACATTACAACTGGTAACGGTAACAATGAAATTGATACAGATGGTGCAACAAATGTTACTATAACTACTGGTGAAGGTAATGATGTTATCCATTCAGTTGGAAACACTTCAGTTACTATTGATGCTGGAGATGGTGCAAATACTGTTACTACAACTGCTAAAGTTATTACTATTACAACAGGTGAAGGTAATGATTCTGTAACTATTGGTGGTACTGCTTCAGATTATACAGGTGCTACTTCTACTTACGCAATGTTAAGTATTGATTTAGGTGCAGGTGCAAATACTTTAGTATTAGGTACTGATGATAGTGCTGACTTACCAGGAGTTATTGCACAGACAGGTTCAACAATTACAGGTGAAAATATCACTTTAGATGTAAACAAAACATCTAATCTTTCACAAGCTACTCTTTCTGGTGTAACTGCTGTAAATCTTGATGGTGGTGACAATTTAACTATTTCAGCTGAGCAATTTATCGCGATTGGTGCTGAAAACTTTAGTGTAGATGGTGAAGCATTTGGTGAGCATGCTACATTAACACTTGTTGTTTCTCAATCAATGAACTTTAATGACTTAGGTATTTCAGGTGATACATTCGCATGTGACAACATTGATTTAAATATCGTTCTTGCATGTACTGGTAAAGCAGAGAATGTATTGACTATCACTGCTGAGCAACTAGATACTTATATAGCTCCAGATGGTATCAGAGTAGATTATGACAATGGTTATGACAATAATCAAGTTGTTATAACAGAAGCTTCTCTTGCATTTGATGCTTTTGCTCCTGGTGTTGGTTCGATTGATGATCAAACTGGTAAAGATGATGTAACTGTTTTAAGAGATATAGATGGTTACAGCAGACCTACTGAAGATACATATTTAGACTATATGAACATTGATACAGATGTAGATACTGTTCCTGCTGCAATTGGTGATGATACTACACTACTTGATACGTTAAATATTAAAGGTTCTCAAGATATCACTACAACTGTAAATCTTGGTAACAACTTTACAATTGATTTTTCAGAATTAACAGGAACTGCACACTTAACAGTTGCTGACTTTGAAGATATGACTACAGGAGCAGATACAACAGCTTGGGGTTCTATAGTAGGAAATGGTACAACAGAAAATCCTGCAAGAGTAAATGTTACTATGTCTGAAAACACTACAGTTGGATCTGATACACAGGGCATCTCGGTTTCTGGCGTTCAAACGTTGGTAGTTACAGATGCAGCTGAAACTGCTACTGTATACCTTTGTGAAACTTCTGATGATATAGAAACTGTAGGTCTTCAAGGAAACTGGGGTGATGCAGTAACGTTTGAGAATGTAGCATGGGATGTAGATATCCTTATGGAAGCTGCACTTACTCAAAAAACAAACACTTATGATGTTGGAAGTTTAAGCGTTAATTATGAAACTGATAATATCCGTAGTACGCATGCTTCAGGTGTAGTTGTAGATATCAACAATGCTGGCACAGCTGTGGCAAACGGTATCTGGGTACAATCTCTTGCAGTAGCTAATGCAAGTGATCTAACTATCAATGCTGCTGATGGTGATGTAAAAATCTTATCTCTTACTGCTACTGATGCTACATCTTTAACTCTAACAAGTGCAGAGGATGTAACAGTAAACTTTGCAGATGCAAATTTTGATGCAGATTTTAACACTCTTAATGCTACTGATGTTGCAGGTACATTTACATTAAACTTAGTAGGAGATATTGATCTTTCAAATGTAAATGAATCAGGAATTGATGCTATTACATTCGGAACTACTACAGTTGCTTTAACCTTAACTGCTGATCAAGCTATGACTTTAGGTTCTGTTATTGTAGATAATGCTACAACTACAAGTACATTAAATGTAAATGACTTCTCAACACAAGCTTTAGATCTTAGTGCTGTAGATGTAGATAATATCGGAACAGTAACAACTGCTGATGTAGATGGTACTATTGTCCTTGATGAAGCTGCAAATCTTGGTGATGCTAATGCTCTTATCATCAACGCATTAACTTCAGATACAACACTTCAAATGACAGTTGATCAGTTCCATACATACTGTGGTTCTACAAATGAAGCTGGTACTGCTTTAGTTGGATGTAATGTAACTGGTACAAATGAAGCTACATTAAAGCTTACAGGTGCTACTGCTGATTCTGTTATCAATTTAACAAATGTTGATCAAACTGAAGATGCTGCTAATGCTCCAGTTCTTGATGCTGTAAGTGTAACAGTTGTACTTGATAATGTTGTTGCTACTGATGATTTTGAAATTACTAATGGTACTTATACATTAGAAGTATCTGGAACAAATGATTTAACAAAAGCAGATATTGCTGGTGCTGTTGATGTTAACTTCACAGCTGATGCAACTCTAACTCTTACTGCGCAACAAATCGCAGATATTGAAGCTGCTTACGATACTGCTCATCCTGGAAGTACAGAGTCTGCATTTAGTGTAGCTGAGGGTGCAAATGTAACTGTAAATGTTACAGATTTATCTACACAAGCGGTTGATTTAGATGCACTACAAGCTGCTGGTATCAACATTGGTACAGTTTCTATCGCAGATACAGACACTGCTATTACTCTTGCTGCTGGAACAACATTTGGTGGAGCAGATACTATCATCACTCCAACTGCAGATCAAAGTACTGGTGATGCTGTTGATGGAATCGAGCCAACAAGCCTAACTATGACTATTCAACAACTTGCAACTTCAGCAGGTGTTATCACTGGTGATGCTCAAGTTAATTTGACAGGTCTTGTAAACAATGTAGATTCAGACAATGACTATGTGGCTGATCAAGCTGATTATGATCTCTCACACATTAACAATGCAGGTACAGTTGAGTTCACTGATCAAAATACAGCTGAAACTGTAACATTGGCTGATACTGCAAACTTAGGTGATTTTGCTATCAACTTACATGATGGTGATATGATTCAGTTTGCAACAGAAGCGCAAGCTAGCGGTGTAACTGTGAATGAAGTAGGTAATAGTGCAACTACTGCTGTAGCATGGCTCTTTACAAATACAACAGCGGCTATAGATACTGTAAATTATGATGGAGATATCAATACTCTTTATGTAAATGAAGATTTGGTTGATGGTATCAACGAAGAAAGCCTCTGGACAACACTTCCTCAGACAATTACGGTAGAAAAAGTAAATGCTGCAGGTATCCCTGATGTACTTATGGGACACAACAGAGTAAACACTTTTGAAGCACTTAGTGCAATTGAGGGTGTAAATTATGATGATGAAGCAGAATTTGCTACTGTAGCGAATTTAACTATCAATTTAGAAGGAAATACAAATATCGGCAATGTACAAGTTGGCGATACACATGGTGAAGGTGCATTAGAATCATTAACTATCAACTCTTATGAAGATAGAAGTACGATAGAAAATGATAACGGATTCACATTCCAACCAAATAAAGTAGGTGATATTTCACTTAATGCCAATGCGGATGATAATTTAACAAATATTACTATTAATACTTATGTCAAAGATGGTGACTTTACAGATGGAGATGGTTTCAATGATACTGTAAATGTAAATGCTGCTGCTGCTGAAAGAGATGGTATGGCTATAGAAGTTGGAACTATCAACTTTGCTTCAGGAAAAGGTGATACACATGCTGCAACGTTAACATTAACTGGTGCTGAAGATATTAGCATAGCAGATATAGCATTCTCAGATCCGGACATTCAAGTAGTAACAGTAGATGCAACTGGCATGAACCTAGATGGTTATAATGCTGATGGTGCAGGAACAACTTTAAAAATCGGTGGTACTGATGTAGAAAGCATTGTAGCTTCTTTAGATACGATTACATATGTAAAAGACTATACAGCTGTTGCAGGTGACACTATAGGTGATGCTGCTACAAACGATCTTCTTGTTGTATCTGGTGATACAGATTTAACTCTTGCTACTGTAGATGCTGAAGCTATTCAAGTAGATGCAGATGCGACTGTAACTATGACAGCTGATCAAGCTGCTGCAATTGGTTTTACTGATGCAAATACTGATGGTATAGCGGATAACTGGCACATAGCAAACGGTGCAAATGTTACACTAAACATTACAGGTCTTGAGAGTGCTGATGTTCTCGATCTAAATGCTGTTCAAGCGGCAGGATTTAACATAGGTACTATTACTCTTGCAGACGCAGATGTAACACTAGCTGCAGGTACTACTCTAGGTGGTGCAGATAATGTAGTAGCATCATTAAGTAATACTGATCGTACATTTACTTTAACTGCAGAGCAGTATAAACAAATTACAAACGGTAATATTACAGAGAGTGACAGTGATGCAACAGTTGCAAACAAAGCAAATGTAACAATTACTGACTTAAATGGTATAGCGACTGATACAAACGGTGACACAATAGTTGATACTGTAAATATTGATTTAAGTACGGTAAATACAACAGGTGCTCACAGAGTTGAACTTGCAGATGCAGCTACACCGGCAGACTTAACTATGGATGCAACAACGGACCTTGGTGACTTTACGGTTGTTCTTGACTCTCAAGGTACTGCTCTGAATGATCTTGCTGGACAAACTGTTAGATTCTCAACAGCTGTTCAAGCTGAAAGAGCAATAGATGTTATCAATGATGATGGTGCTGATGATAACGGTACAAATGTTGTATGGTTATTTGATTCTATCACAGGGACAGCTACAAGCGGTAAAGTAGATACTTCAAACTATGATGCAGAGCTAGGTCGTTTATGGATGACAGAGGGACTTGTTGATGGTCAAAATGTAGAAGAACTCTTTACTTCTATTGCCAACGCTACAATCATTCGTGTAGTAAATTCAGATGATTTAACAACAGTGTTACCTGCAACACATCCACTTGACAGACATGTAGAGATAGAGTCATTTACAACACTTGATTCATTAACATTTAGTGATATTGATCAAGCAGCAGATACACAATTTGACTTTGTTCAAAACTTAACACTTGACCTTGGTGCGAATGTAGATACAGGTGATATCACAGTAAGTAATATCCTAGCAGCTCCAATCTCAAATGATGATGAGTTTGATACAATCACAATCAACTCATTAAAACCAGTTTGGGATGATGCTAATCATAATGGTACTGTAGATGATGGAGAGCTAACAGCAAACGGTTACTTGCTTCCAGAAGGTTACACATACGGAAACAACCCAGGTGAAGTACAACTTCCTACAGCTGCAAATGTTGTTGGTGACATCAAAAGCGGAAGCGATGACTTTGATATGGGTAGTGTAACTATTGATACACATACTGCTGCAACTGGTGGTAACGATCTTACAGTAGGAACAATTACTTTTACAGATGATGGAGATCAATTACTTGATGGTACTTCTGTTGCAAAACTTACTTTAAAAGGTGATGGCGATGTAACTATAGCTGCAATTGATACATCAGATGCAGATATTACAGGTTTAACTATTGACACAACTGCCTTTACAGGTACGCTTGATCCGGTTATGCATATGGACAATACAGAAACATTGACTATCACAGGAGCAGGCGCTGTTTCTCTTGAAGAGGTAGAAGGTGATGAGTTGAGTTTTGTTACTGCAGGTAATGGAGTTACAAATATAACACTTTCTCAAATCGACTCTAATAATGATGACCGCAACAATGATGGTGATACAACTGATGCTGGAGATGCAGCATTTACATACACTGCAGGTACTGGTGTAGAAACTGTTGTTGTAAAAGCAATGAACGGAAGCACTCCAACACTAGATGCTGACAGTACATGGAATTTTATTTTTACTGGTACTGATGCAAATAGCTCTTTAACATTAGATGATAGTATTGTCTTAAATGACGGTGCAAATCTAAACTTGACAAATATTCCAAGTTTAATCATTGACGGTGATCTTGATTTATCAAAAGTAAATCTTACCCTTGCTGGTACAGCTATAGAAGTTGCAGCTGGTGATACATTGACATTAACAGCGGCTCAAGCAAATGGTGTAACAATCACAGGTGCTGGTACGGTAAATATTACTGATCTTGAAGACACACTTACTGCTAATTTAGGTGCTATCATGACAACTGCTGGTGATACAGGAACTGTAGAAGTAACAGTAGATACAAGTGATAATGATGATGCAGACGCACTTCCTCAAGACCTAAACTTCACAGGTGCTCTGGGTGTAGCTCATGTAACTGTTTCAGGTGATGGTTCATTTGCTACAACTGATGCAATGGCAGGATTTGATAGAGATGGTGATGCAGCAACTCCAGCTGATACAACTACATTTACAGTTAACAGTGGTGCAACGCTTAACCTTACAGCGGCTCAATCAGATGAGAGAGTTGTAAACGGTGCGGGAACTACAACTGTTACAATAAATGCCGATACAGATGCTGATCTCTCTAACATAACTTCAACAACAGTAGAAGCTGATGTCACTGCTGATGCAACATTTACTGGTAATCTTGGAACTGCTGTAACAACTGTTGAAGATGGATTTACTATGACAACAAGCTACTCTATAGCAACAGGTCATACTATCAACGATGCAACAACTGCTACACCGGCACATGATGGTACAGGTATTTTGGCTGTAACTGTTGCTTATGATACTGCAAATAGTATAGATGAAAGTGCTGCAGATCTGTCAACTATTACATCAAATATGGACGCAGCACAAATTACAGCTGCTTTCGTTAATACTATGACATTTACAGGTAACTTAGATGGTCATCCTGCAACAATTGGTAATGGCATTACAGTAACTGCTGATGCAGCTACTATAACAGGCGATGCTATAACAGGTGCAGGTACTATGCATGTAACAAATCTTGATGCAACATTGGATGCTGACTTATCAGGAGTTGTGCCAACAACTGTAACTGCAGACTTTAATAATACAGGTACATTTACAGGTGATTTAGGTGCAAATACAGTAGTGACTATAGCAGACAATATGACTATGACAACATCTGTTGCTAATGCGGTAAATCATACATTTAACAATGACGGTGTAGCAAATGTAGCACCTGATGTTGATGGTATCTTAGCTGTAACTATGTCAAATGCCGATGCTAACCAAGATACAGATAATGCTGATGGTGATGGTGATGCAACAACTGGTACATTTGAAGCATTAAGCTATAATTTGACATCTATAGCTGGAAATGCTAACTTTGCTTCTGTAACAGTGTTAGATAGCTTGACATTTACAGGTACACTAGATGATACTGTTGCAACAGGTGTTGCTGATGGAGCAACCTTAAGTACAACAGCTGATATTGCAGATAATAAAGCTATCAATATGACAGGTACTACCGGTGCTGCAAATATTGATATGAGTGCAGATGCTGATAAAACATTAAAAGGAAGTGCAAACTTTACTGTAACAGGTCTTGTAAGTGCTCTTACTGCTACAGAGGTAACTGGTAACCTGGATGTAACTGTTGCTGATGATACTGCTATGAGTGTTGCAGTTGGTGGAACAGGTACAAATACTATAGATGCAGATGCTCTAAGTGGAGGAAATGAATTAAGCGTAATAGGTGTTGATACTGCAGTAACTGCACATACTGTTAATGGTGATATCGATGCTTCAAATATTACTGATGGAGATGGTGATACTACAACAGGAGGTGCAACATTAAGTGGTGCTGATGGTCAAAACACTATTAAAGGTACTGATAATGATGATATCATCAATGGTGGTATAGATCATGATGCATTAAGTGGTGGAGCAGGTGATGATACCTATATTTATGATGCTTCACTTGATATAGTAACTGGTGAAACTATTACTGATAATGATGGTACACAAGATACTATAGAGATTAGAACAGCAAATGCTCTTGATCTTTCTCTTATCAATAGCGGAAATGCATTAGAAGTTGATATTTTAGATTTAAATACATCTGTAGGTGCTTCTGATACAAATGTGACAATGACAGGTACACAACTTAACGGTTTATCTATCATAGATGCTAATACTAGTGATAGTATAACAGTTGATACATTAGACGGTTTAACAATGAGTGCTACTGGTGCTACAGATACATTTGTGTTTGCTGCAGGTGATAGTGGAGTTACACTAACTTCATTTGTAACAGGCACTGATAAAATAGATTTAAGTGATTTTGAAACACTTGGTTCAATTCAAGATGGTGCTGCAGATCATACAGTTACAAATGGTCAAGTTGTTTTCTTATCAACTGGTACTTCTGGAGATGCTGATACAGCGAGTGCTGCTATTACTGCTTTAAATAATGCAAGTACTGTAACAGATGCAGCTGCAACCAACTGGATTGTTATTGCAGATGATGATTCTACTTCAATTTACCAAATGGTTAATGATAATAATGCAGATGAATATACTGGAGCAACAGCTACATTAATTGGTACAATTGATGCTGTTCTTGTAGAAGCAGATATTCTTATATAAATCTACTCGTTACATCTCTCTTGAGGTGTAACGCACACGGAGAGTCATAAATTCCGTAACATCAAGCCTCACTAACTCTTAGGAGTTAAGTGGGGCTTTTTGCTTTCTTTCAAAAAGAAGGTGTCAGGCACTATTTTGGGCACTATTTTGAAACTTTTCTTGTTTTTTTCTTGAAAAAGGGAAAAAGGTGTCAGGCACTATTTTGAAACTTTTCTTGTTTTTTTCTTAATTTATTGTTTTTCACATAAGATCGCATTATGTTAAACAAATCATTTTTTACATTTTTTATTGTATAATTGTTTATGGCTAAAATAGATGAGATAAAAGAAGAACTTAATTACTTAAAAGTATGGCTTGGGATTATTGTTATTACAACTATCGGTCTCATAAGTTCAAGAAGGTGTCAGGCACTATTTTGAAACTTTTCTTGTTTTTCACAGAAATCGCTTTTATCCCCAATAATTCCATACCAAATTAGACAACAAGCCAACTTGCTCTATAATTAGGTATCTTCAAGCGAAAAAGACACACCTAAAACTTTCACCTATCGGGTGCGACTTTTTCAATTACGACGGATGAATTATGACACAAACTATATTACAAAGAAGGTGTCAGGCACTATTTTGAAACTTTTCTTGTTTTTTTCTTAATTTATTGTTTTTCACAGAAATCGCTTTTATCCCCAATAATTCCATACCAAATTAGACAACAAGCCAACTTGCTCTATAATTAGGTATCTTCAAGCGAAAAAGACACACCTAAAACTTTCACCTATCGGGTGCGACTTTTTCAATTATGACGGATGAATTATGACACAAACTATATTAAATTTCAAATTAGAGTCCACAAACGAAAAATTAACACCAAGAACAGGTATTACAATACTTGGTGAATACCTTAAAGGTATGAACCTGGAACAACTCTGTAATGATAATCTTCCAAAAGCTAAACGCAACAACGGCTACTCTGCATTTGAGTTTATCTATCCTTTCATTCTGGAATAAGGTGTCAGGCACCATTTTGAGACTTTTCTTTGCTTTTCCTGAAATTTCCGACTTTCGACCAACGACTATCAACTCTCATTCTCCTTTTTATGCTTTTTGTTGTATAATTGATTCATGAATAGAGAAACAATAAGAGAAGTGGGTAAATTATTTTTAGATTTTACTAAGATTATTTTTGCAATAGCTTTTTTAACACCATTTATTAAAAATGGTGATGTTGAGATAGTGCCGGTTATATCTGGTTTATTGACTGCTATTGTTGGAATTATTTTTTCCATTTTTTATTGTATAATTCATTATGTACGAATTAATAAAAAATATTGGATTAGGCTTGTTTGTTAATGGTAGTTATGCAATTATGAATAATGATATAAATTTGCATACTATTACTATTACTGCTGGTTCTATACTGATAATGGCTACGATGATACATTTTGAAAAAAGGAGTAAGTAATGGATGGTCAAACAATTATATCAATATTCACTTTAGTTTTGGTTGCTTTTTCGACTTATCTTTTGGTAAAAGAAAAATTACAGCATCATTAAAATAAAAATAGGAGCTATAATGTCCTCCTTTTGAAAAAAATGGAAAAAATGTGTCAGGCACTATTTTGGGCACTATTTTGAAACTTTTCTTGTTTTTTTCTTGATTTATTGTTTTTTCACAGAAATCGCGTTTTTATCCTTTTTGTTGTATAATTATCTTATGGCAAAGATAGATGAAGTAAAAGAATTTATAGGATTTTTAAAAGCGGTTTTTATTACAGCAATAGTAATTATGTCTTCATTAGTTGCTTACTTGTATAAGGAACCTATCGATAGCAATATATTTGTATTAGTTGCATTAATACTTGATATTATTGTGATAATTGGTTTATATAAAAGAATATTAAAAGAGATAAAAAGTTTAAAGGATTTATAATGACAGCATTTGAAATTGGGATAGTATTAGCAACATTAACGATAGTTTATATTGGATATGATTTAGTTAATTTTAAATTAAATTAGGGCGTGTACTAAAAAAAAGGTGCCAGGCACCATTTAAGAAAAAGGTGTCAGGCACTGTATTGAAACCTTTCTTATTTTTTTCTTAGAAATGTGTCAGGCACTATTTTGGAACTTTTCTTGTTTTTTCTTAATTTATTGTTTTTCACATAAGATCGCATTATGTTAAACAAATCATTTTTTACATTTTTTATTGTATAATTGTTTATGGCTAAAATAGATGAGATAAAAGAAGAACTTAATTACTTAAAAGTATGGCGTGGGATTATTGTTATTACAACTATCGGTCTCATAAGTTGGTTAATTAATAATTACGAGACATCATCTAATATCAAAATAATTAGTGATGTTATAGCTATAATAACTTTAACAATATCAATTATATTAATTGACAAAAGTATAAAAAAGAAAATCAAAAGTTTAAAGGATTTATAATGGAAATATTAGTAATGGCGACAGTTGCTTTTTTTATTATTACAATTGTTTATATTGGTACACATGCCGGGCAAACTGAATAAAGGAAGTGAAACTTTTCTTATTTTTTTCTTAATCTATTGTTTTTTACAGAAATCGCGTTTATGTTAATCAATTACTATTTTACTTTTATATTGTATAATTGTTTATGGAAAAAATAAAATTAAAAATTGAAGTTTTAAAATATAAGATTACTTTATTTACAACTACATTAGGTGCTGGTATATTTTTATTAATAAACAAAGAAAATGTACTTGAATCTATTAATGAAATTATTTTTTATTCTGTATTGTGGTTTTTGTTAGTGTACGGTATTGTTGGTTTTGTTAATAATCTATTTAAATTAAATCAAGAGGAAAAAAAGATATGAATAATTATGAAATATTTATAGGGATTAGTATGTTATTAGGTGTTATATATGTAATTTGGTCTAATAAAAAAGGAATTGATCATAAATTTATATAACTAAAAAGTAAGAAAAAAAAGTGTCAGGCACTAGAAACTTTTCTTTAAGTTTTTAATTGTTACAATGACTTATGGCAAGAGCAAAAAGATTGGATATAGTTGGTTTTTATCATATTATAAATCGTGGAGTTGAGAGAAGATCCATATTTTTAGAACCTGAAGATTATGATTTTTTTATGGATCTGCTTATAAAACTGACAAAAGATTTTGATATAGTAATTCATACATTTTGTCTTATGACAAACCATTACCACATACTATTAGAAACAAAAAAAGCAAATCTCTCAAAAGCTATACAGTTTCTAAACGACAAGTATTCAAAATATTTTAATAAAAAGTATAATAGAGTAGGTCATCTATGGCAAGGAAGATATAAGTCTTATTACTTATTTGATGATGCACATTTTTGGATAGTCTCAAAGTACATAGAAAGAAACCCTATAAAAGCACAAATGGTAGACAATATTGCCAACTATAGATATCAGTCATTTTTTCAATGGAAATATCAACAGGATTATAAAACAATTATATCTGAATCTAAGATTTTTGATATGACATTTAAAGAGTATGAATCCTACATAGCAAGCGATATGGATCAGAATGCACTAGAGATAGTTTATACTTCTCCTAAAATTATAAAAAAAGATGGAGATTTAAAAGTACTCTACAAAAGATTAGAGACATTTTTTGAAATGGATAGAGATATAAATAGAGATGAAAATATAAAAAGAGCTTATGAATATGGATATTCCAAATCAGAAATCGCAAACTTTCTTTCTTTGAGTCATACAGCAGTCACTAAAAAACTTTAAAATATAAAAAAAAAGGTGTCAGGCACTATATTGTTTTTTTCGACAGAAGCCCTTTTATATTAAGCAAATCGCGTTTTTATCCTTTTTGTTATACAATTATCTTATGGCGAAAATAGATGAAATAAAAAAATTAAAGGATTTATGATGAGAAAAAAAGGTGTCAGGCACCATTTACCAATTCATAAAGCTAAAAGATAACTATGTACGCATTTATTCTAAAAAAAAAGATTACTATAATAACAAATGATTTTATAAGAACCTACTTACCACAAGAAAATGGATTTAAAAATATAGAACTATGTAAGACCTATATTCATTGTGGAAGTGAAAAAGAACTTATACTAGAATATTTGCAAAAAACTAATGAGAGTCTTGATAATTTAGTTTTTATAAATGAAACTCAACTCTTATCTTGGAAATATACACCCCCAAGAATTGGGAGATTAAGCGCTAAAATTTACAACAATAATTTAGAACTCTATGAGAGTAAGAACCCACTTATAGAACAGTTAAATATTTTAAAACAAAAATTTGCTGATAAATCTTTTTTTACAATAGCTATTATAAACCCTTATGGTGCCAATCTCGGTGATAGTACTATGGGCGCAACCGCTATGAGATATATCTCTAAAATAATAAAAGAGCACCTAGGAGATTTTAAAGCAGATATGTTTTTAGGTCTAAAACAAGACTTAGTATACGCTCAGATAATCTCTGATGGGGATTGGGTTGGTAATGTCTATCATAAATCCCCACTAGTTGAAGATCTTGCCATGTATGATGCATACTTTGACTTTACGGGTTTAATGAATCTTCCGAGAATCAATGAACTGCCTATGGTAGACTGGTTCTTATGGTGGTGTGGAATTGAGCCTGAAGATGTTGAGCCAGAATGTAAAAGAAATAAACTTGTCATTGCCCAAAATATATATAAAAGTATCTCAGATTATTTGGAACCATATACTAAAGTAAAAAAACTTTTCTTTAATCCTAAAGCTTCTGTTGCTCTTAGAAGCTGTCCAGATGCTATAGCGAAAAAGATACTTAACGAGCTACTAAACCTTGAACCTAGTTTATACATAATAATAGATCAAGATATAGAGTATAAGCATAAAAGAGTTATAAACCTTCACAAAGAGATAGATTCACCACAAAAGTTTATAGCACTAGTTGCACAAGTTGATGGTGTTATAACTGTTGATACATTTACTCATCATATAGCTGCTGCTTTTTCTATTCCAGCAGTTACTGTAACTACCTCACTAGATCCGCAATCATACAGATACTACCCATTTGCATACAATACAACTATTCCAAATGCAAAAAAGCTCCCTGCTTGGAATAAATTTAAAGTGAATAAAGATGAGTGGCAAAAAATTAAACCTCAGTATGACAAAGCTTGGATGAAAATAGATGTTTCTACACTTTTAAATGCACTTAATGAAAAAATAGAGTATAAAATAAGCACTGTAAAAAACTGGATAGATATGCCATATCTACCAGTAAGCTGGGGTGAAGTGTTTGATAAATTAACTATACTAGATATAAAACTAGTAAAAATAGATGATAAGAAAAAAAGAGACAACATCTATAATGAGAAAAAAGAGATTCAAAGTGTTGTAGGTGAAATAGAAAGATTCCCTAAAGAGCTACCACAACTTATACAAAAACTTTATGATATAAACCTTTATATATGGGACATAGAGGAGAATAAACGCAAGTATGAAAAGACTCAAGATTTCGATGATAGATTTATATCTTTAGCAAGAGATGTATATATATACAACGATCAAAGATCTGTAATTAAAAAAGATATAAATTTGCTTCTTAACAGCTATTTGGTTGAAGAGAAATCTCATCAACTTTAAATAAAAATTTGCAAAAAAGGTGCCAGGCACTGATTTGCTGATTTGAAACTTTTTTTTAAAATTTATAAAAACTTTTTTTGTAGATATTGTTTTTATTTGCTATAATACTGTATTACAAAATACAGGAGGTATTAAATATGACTGCAACTGTACGACTCGATGATACTCTTACACAAAAACTAGAAAATCTATCTAAATCTCTGCATAAAAGAAAAAGTGATGTTATACGGGAAGCTATAGAGTATTACTTCAAAAATGTAGAGAAACAAAAAAAATCTAAAATATTATCTGCTGTAGAAAAAACAAAACATGCTGATGCTAAGTTATATAACTCATTTGAAGAGAGTATATATGATGGTTTGTAAAGGCGAAATATGGCTTGTTAACCTGAATCCTGTTAAAAAAAACAATGAAATGACAGAGAGCAGAGATTAATCTCCGACTCTGTAAGCACTCCAGTTATATTCATACTCATGCCATACCGAAACACCGTTTCTATGCTCTCCTACTTCATTAAAAGAGGCTCTTGGTGCTTCTAAGTGCATCTCTTGTGCTACAAGTTTTCGTGTGGGTACCTGTACCGTTTTTACTTTGTTGTTATCGAGTTTGTCAACATAACTTTTTTCTTGCATACTTGTTTCGTAGTTATATTGAACAAAAGTGCTGTTTGATTCTTGAACAAGTCCATTGTTTTGCAAAAAAGGTGACCAGGTTGGAAACTCTGCTGTCTCGGTACGCCAGTTTACTGTCCACTCAACAACCAACGGTGATCCTTCTATTTCTACATTTTCCAAAAAGATTTCTCCATCGCCATATATGGCACCGCTAAATGTAAAATTTCTTGTCTCTGGTCCGTTTTGCAGACCTTTGTAGTAGTACTGAACTTGTGTAACACCGGGTATAGATAAGACTAGGTTTGCGAGATCAACACTTTTACCGGCTATTAAAGTTTTTGCAACACTGAGTTGAGAGTCTTTCCAGATATCATTTACTGTCATAGGCCCTATACTCTGCCCTCCATACGCAGTAGTAGTGGCTGCTACAGCACATACATCACCTGCTTTGTTTGCACTATCTAAAATTTCGACTGCTTTTTTTGCAAGCTGAGAGTGCATAGTTTTTCCAAAAAGTATCACAAGTTCATCAAGAGATTTTCTTTTGGAATAGATATCTTTTACAAGACTATAAGTGTCTTTGTCAAGGCTGGAATTTTCAACTATAAATTCATCTATGTTCTTTTTGTCTATATACCCGCCAAGTTTAAAAAAGTCTGCCATTTTACTCATCATATTGACAACACTATTTACCTGTGTTGCTAATGCATGAACACCACAAAGATTAGGAAGAAGATTGTATGTTATAACACCATGCCCTTTGATTTTTCCGTTTTTATCTACTGTAAAAGTAAAAGTGTTTTGTTGCTCAACTGTAAGTGACATAATAACCTGATCTGCATCATAAGGTATGCTTGATTCGTCAATTCCAAACATATTTGATGTAAAAGTGCCTGAAGTCTGTTTAAATCTAATCTCCCAGTTCCAACCACTACCGATCCATGTACCAATGTATTGAGAGACATCAGACATATCGGGTGCTTTGATATTTGCGGGATCAATGCTTGCCATGAGATGATTCATAGCTTTTAGCGGACTTGGTGTAACAATGCCTGCTTTATCGAGTGCATCATTGAGAGTTGTACCAGCTCCTTCCCCTTTCCCTCCTGTAGCATCTGTTCCATCATCATTAATTCTGTATCCGTAAATATCATTAAATTTTTCTTTTGTTGATGGTAAGATTGTAATTTTTTGTGTTATGTCTGCATCATCATCAAGTGCTTGAAAAAATTGTGTAAGCTCTATGAGATTCGGATCGGTTTGATTGTCTCGACTCAATCCGAGCAAATCTTGTGGAAATACTTTTGAATCATCGGTAATATGTGAGATAGATCCTATGGTATAGTTTCCTATGGTAAAAACAACAGGTATATTTGTACAGTTGAAATCTCCATTTTCTCCGGTAATACCTGTGCTTCCGTCGCCACATTCATAGCTAAGCCCGACAATAGGTGAATCGATTAAATATCCAAAAAAACTCTGCTTTATATCTTCTGTATTTAAGCTTTCCCATCGGTTGACAATACTCTGTATAGCATCAGTATCATTCATAACCGTGCGAATTTTCTTCAGTGCATTCTCAACAGATTGTGAATCCGTAGAAATACCTTCTAGTACTTTCATAGAAGCAATATAGGCAGGATCATTGGTAGGATTTTGGGTATCGGCTACATTTGTTTGCGTTGTGAGTGTTTTTGTGAAAAAGACAGCCACTTTTACTTTGTTGCTGATAAGTTCTTGTCTCTCAACAGCCGCTTCTAAATCTTCTGTGGAGAGTGAAGGATAATTCTCTGCCGTAAGATCCGTAGTAAGTGACAATTCCATAAAAGTAGCAACCATATCACTTCTTGACATTCCATTGTCTATTAGATTTGTCCAGTATGTTATACCTTCTTGATCTCCTTCTTTTCCAAGAGAGTTTTTGTATATTGCTTTAACAAATGCTTCATTGCCCATGCTTCCATACGTTGCAGTAAAAGTCGGATGGGTTGCAAAGCCTGATGAGAGTTCCTTTAAAGTGAGTAGATCACTTTTTCCTTTCGCTTTAGCTGTCTCACCTTTGTTTTTCCAGTAGCTAAGTCCTGCTTCATCTGCAGCCCTGTTGAAAAATGATACATACAAGCTTGTGATTTTTGATTCTAAATCAACCTCTTTTGCATAGAGTTGTGTGAGTAACACTATCGGGATCAATACTATTTTAAATAGTTTATGTTTCATAAAGTCACCCTCCTTTTGAACTATTTTACAATAATAAGAATTAAGAGGGACTAAACAATTTTGTTGTATAATGATGTAATTATTTATTAAGGGATCTAAAATGAAGAAAAAAATATTTTTAAGTGCTTTGTCAGCTGCAATATTATTGTTCAGTGCTTGTGGTGGCGGAGGAGGAGGTGGTGGTGGTTCTACACCAACAACCGTAACAGTAGAAAGAGGGCCTGTCTTTAATGCTACAGTTGAGGATGCAAATGGGCAGCGTGCTGTAAATACTCCAAATACAAATAGATACACTTTTAGTTCTACTCCTGTTTATCCTATCACTGTACGGGGTGGTCAAGTTGATGTTAATTATGATGGTGTTATCGATACAAATGATATTCCTCTTCCTATAACACTCAAAACAGACAGAGGGGATCGTATAACGGCTATGACGACATTTTTAACGGCTTTGCCTGCAGATGAAAAAGAAAAACTTGCAGATACGTTGGGTGTAGGCATAGATGAACTTTATGCTCTGCCTTCAGAGGCAAATGGTAAAATTGTAGCTGCAAACAATGCAGCTTTTAGTGCTTTGTACTCTGCTGCACATGATGTAACAGTAGATCTTGAAGATGCTTTTTTAAATACATTTGAAGTGCTAAAGCAAGAAGAAGTGGCAACAGAAGAGAATAGTGACAACATTACAGAAGATGAACTTGCAGAGATGGAAGAACAGCTAAATGCTACGCTTGGTATCTCTCATCTCAGTGAATCTGACATAGATATTATTAATGATAATTTAACAAATGATAATGTTACTGATGATAATGATTATGATAACATGACAGAAGATGATAATTATGACAATGTAACAGGCCGCGCCAACTGATTCGTTTACTACAAATAGATGAAGAAAGTTCTTCTTTTAAAACTGCTATTGTATATGGAATTATTACATATATTTTAGCAGTAGTACTAAAATTACTCTTATTAAAAGAGTTAGATATATCTTCTTTTATCCCACCATTGTGGGGTAGTGATGGTGGTTTGTATGGATACTATGCAAAGGAGATTTTGCTTGGTAATGCTCTACCTTTTGATTCTGAACATATTCCCGGATATTTGTTAGCATATATAACAAAAATTTTTCCTATTTCATTAGATAGGGCTATATTTTACGCTCCTGTTTTTCTTTCATCTTTAAGTGTTATTCCTATAATAATGATCGGGTATGCATATCAGATTTTACGCTTTTCAATGTTCGTAGCGCTTATTGGCAGTGTGACGTATGGTTATTATCTTCGAAGTTTTTTAGGCTATTATGACACAGATGCATTAAATATCTTTTTTTCTTTGTTAAGTGTAGCTTTTATGATACTTTCAGTAGAGAAAAAAAATCTTTGGTATCTTTTTGCTGCTTTTGTATCTCTATCTCTATTTTATATGTGGTATCATTCATCTAAGCTGATTATCTTAGCTATTATCATAAATTTTATTTGTTATATAATAATATGGAAGTTTTCAACAATTTTTCAAAGAAAAAAGTTTTTTTTTCTCAGTATATTTGTTTTGTTTCTAGGCAGTTTGTTTTTTCATACTGAAATAGTAGATTTTTTTACAAGAGCTTATGATTATATTTTTAAAGCACAGCATATATATCTAACACAAGAAAATAATCATAAACTTGTATTTGCAAATACTCTTGCAACAGTAGGCGAGGCAAAACCGTTAGCTATTGAAAAATTAGGTAGATACCTTAGCATAAATAACTTCTATCTCTTTGTTTCATTTATATCTTTATTACTTTTTTATTTTCGTTTTCGCTCATTTCTCCTTACACTCTCATTACTATTTATTGCACTTCTTTCTTTAAAAAGTGGCATTCGTTTTAGTGAATATGGAGTATATATAATAGCTTTTGGATCCGTTTATGCACTTCAAATACTCAAAAATATATTTGTAAGATTTGGTTTGAAAAAATCTATTGCTGAAATTTTATTTATATTAGCATTTATGATACTTTTTTCTTTGTATCTTCAAAAGATTGTAACTAAGAACAAGTATTTACATCCTGTTTTGAGCAAGGAGAGTGTAATAAAATTGAGACTTTTAGATAGAAGGCTTACATCAAATGATTATATATTAACGTGGTGGGATTATGGTTGGCCACTTTGGTACTATACAAAAGCAAATACATTGATAGATAATGGAAAACATTTTGAAGATAATTACATTATCTCCAAGCTCTTTTTTTCTGATCAAAAGTACACAGCAAAAGCTGCCAAGTATTTACTACAAAATTGTGAAGGAAAAAGGTGTTTTTTAAGTAGAAAAATTTTCAGAACAAAATCTCCAAAAGAGATCGATGAAATAATTCAAGCTTCTCATATAGAAAATATCGATAAAAAGATTTATTTTCTTTTTCATACTCGCATGGTAAAGATAATGCGAATAATATCTAACTTTTCTAAAATAGATCCGGAAACTGGTCTTAAAAATAAAAAGCAGATTGTTAATATTGTGAAGATAAGAAATATTCAAAATGGCGTTATACATTCTCTAAATGATAAAGTGGCTTTGGATTTATTACAAAAACAATTACGTCTGAACAATAAAATATTAAAACTTAAAGATATTTATATCGTTAATAAGCATAAAATCATCAAGATAAAAACCAGCAATAAAAACTCAAAGCTTCATGCTATTTTCTACCATAAAAGATATATAATAGTATGTACTCAAAAAGTTTTTGATTCATTTATAATTCAGGCTATGATACTCAATCATTACGATAAAAATTTATTTAAGTTAGTTGCTAAAAGTGATGAGTTGAAAATTTTAGAATTAAAATAAGGTTTAAGCTTTTTTATAAGAATTATGTTACAATAAAAATGCAAGAAAATATTAATATACAAAGGGGAAAATATGAAAAATCGTTTTTTAGTAGCTGTAGCAATTGCTGGTTTACTTGGAAGTTCACTGAGTGCAAGAGATGCAAGTTTGGAGGATAAGATAACAAGTTTGTATGTTTCATACTTTAACAGAGCACCGGATTTTAATGGTTTAAGTTATTGGAAAAGCCATGGAGAAGAGTATCTTAATGCCGGGAAGAATGGTCTGCTTGCACTTCAGGAACTCTCAGCAGGATTTGCTACACATCCTACTTTTGTCAGTATGTATAGCAGTATGGGAAATGAAGATTTTGTAAAAGCAATTTATAAAAATGCACTCGGCCGTGATGGTGATGCTGGAGGAATTACATATTGGACAGGTCTTCTAGACAGTGGAAAGCAACGAAGCGATATGGTTGCAGAGTTTATGAATGCCTCTTTGACTGTAGATCTAACAGCTGAGAATTATCCTACCCTTTCACAAGCAGATCTTGATGCTGCAATTGAACGACAGACACTGATCGCAAATAAAGTGCAAGTAGCAGAAGCATTTGTAAATACGTTGACAACAAATACTAATGTGGAAGATACACAAAATCCTGAGAATGATCCTGCATATTTAGCATCTATTAAAGTATTGGAAAATGTTGGTGTTGATCAAACAACAGTGGAAGATGCGATAGGGAAGATATATGCATTGAAAGATGCTCCATCAACTGCTATCAGTATGATACAAAACAGTTGGGGTGCAATTCAACCTGACTACTCATTTAAAAATCCTCCTTCTATACCTGAAGATGGAAATGGTGATGAAACAGTGCAGGAAGCTGCATCAAAAGCGCGTTTTATATATATATTTAACAATATGGCTTACAACTATTATGAAGAATATGTATCAGGAGAATATAATTTGTATTCTTTTACAACGTTAGCAGCAACTGCACACTGTACAGATTATGGTTTTACAGCAGCAGAACAAACTACAAATTATAATTATCAGGGTATAAATGTACTGATATATTCAAGCCCAAGTGCAGACTATAGTAGTGCTCGTGTTTGTACGGAAGCAGATTATGCAGGCACAGAATTTGGTGGTAATACAAATGGTCTTTTTTACGGTAATGAGCAAACATATGAATAAAAATTAAAAATTTTGAGCTATTCCCCAACTAAAGTTGGGGATGGCTGTTTTAATGGTTCCAATGAGTTGTTCCATCATCAAGTAAGTAAGTGCAGCTTTGGCGGTACTTTTTTTACCACTAAAAATAAGTGTTGTTTTTTTTGAATTTTTATCATAGATAAAGTCTGTTTTTATAAGTAATTCAGGCTCTTGCGTAAAAAGTTGCATATTTGCATTATCTGTGGCTGTTATCTTACTCTCTTCTCTTTTGTCTTTTTGTTGTGGGGATTTTTTATCATTATATGTTTCAGTTACAGCTTGTGTTGTTTTTCTAGAGGATAATTTTTCTTGTGATGCTAACGCTTCTTGTGGATAATATTGGAGCAGGTAATCATCAAATGCCGGTACAAAGTTTATAATAAATGCCCGTGTTATCATAAAATCTATGCGTTTATCTGCACTTTGATAATTGATAATGAGTTTAATCCTATCTTCTGTCGGATCATAAAATGGTGTAAATGTTTCTGCTATGACTTCTTTTTTCATGAAGTGAATACTACCCCACTTAACTTAATGCAACATTAAAATTACTATGATATAATGAGTTAAATTTTGTATCAAAGGTGTTTTTACATGAAAACCATTAAAAAATTTCTTCTTCGTTTTTTATTTCTCTCGACTTTGTTGTTCCCGGCATACATAAGTGCAGCAACGATTAGTGAGGAGATAGCTGGACTTTATATCGCTTTTTTCAATAGGGCTGCTGATGAAAGTGGTCTTCATTATTGGGAAGCTCAGGCTGAAAAAATGGGTGAGGATACAGCACTCAAAACGCTTGCGGCAGCTTTTGCCTCACATCCAAAATTTACACAACTCTATAAAGATATGAGTAACAAAGAGTTTGTAGAGGCTATCTATATAAATGTGCTTGGACAAGCGGGTGACAGTAAAGGTATAGCATATTGGAAAGATCTTTTAGAAAAAGGAATGAGCCGTTCTGATATGGTCGCAAATTTTGTGGTTATGACACTGAATTTTGATTCTAAAGATCCACAGTATGAAACATTACGAGCAATAAATACTACATTAAATAATGTACAAAATCCACTTGAAACTGCTCAACAACGAAAAGATCTTTTTGCAAATAAAGTTGCTGTATCACTCATGTACATAGATGCTTTAGATACAAAAACAAATTTAGACCAACAGACAGATGCTTTTGATCCTGCTTCTTTAAACCTGGATAAAGCTTATAGAGCTTCTATAAATCTGCTTTATAGCATAGCAGATGATACAACTACAAGAGAAAAAGCATTGAATTTACTTGAGATGATAGCATCATCCGAAGATGCTATAAATATTATAAATAGATTAAGAAAACAATATGGTTCAGTCTTGCAAGATAGTACACTTATTAGCCAGATGATATCTTTAATGGAGAATTTAAGAATTTATAATAATAATTTTGGAACGATAACTTCACCAATTACAGGAAAAGTATGGATGGATCGTAACTTAGGGGCGACAGAAATCTGTACATCTTCTTATGATGAAGAGTGTTATGGTGACTATTATCAGTGGGGGAGATATCCAGATGGTCATGAAAAAGTAGATAGTTCAATAACACTGAAAGTTGCATCTTCTTTAATAACACAAGATAATAAGTTTGTTATTTCTTCATATGATTGGATAAATAAAGATACACAAGGAAGATATAGAAGTCAAACCTATAATGTATGTCCTGTAGGTTTTAGAGTACCAACCATAGAAGAACTTTTAGCAGAGAAAATTTCAAATACAACAGAAGCTTTTGATATATTAAAATTACCGGCAACAGGGGATAGAAATAAAAATGGTCACTTTGCAGAAAAAGGGGAGAGTGGATATCTTCTCTCAAGTAGTTCTGTAGTTGCGAATAATTATAAACAGTTTAAATATACAGATACATATAGTATGTATAACGTATCACCTAGAACAACAGGAACTGCTGTTCGATGTATAAAAAGTGTAGAACCAATCCAATGGGTAACAGGAACATGGGGAAAATGTCAAGGTATATGTGGTATAAGTTTTGGAGTACAGTCAAGAAGTGTTACATGTCAAGATGCAACAGGTACGCCTTTACCTGATTCGTACTGTATAGATCCAAAACCTATTAGCAGTCAAAGATGTGAAATGCAATCATGTGCTAATAATTTACCACCTGTTGCAGTAGATGATTTTGAACAATTGTTAAAGCCTTCCATTGCAGTTTTTGATAATCCTAATTATGTTGATAGTTTGGGTAATTCTGCTTCTGAATCAGATAATATACAGGCAACTTTAACTTCTTTAAACTATAACAATTTGGCATTTACCGATACAACCGTTGATGGCTTACAAACAGCACTTACAGCTAGACAAATTCTTTTAATGCCGGAAAATGAGCAATCGAGTGCATATAGTAATTTACCTGCGGATACAAAAAGTTTTATATATGACTTTGTTTCAAATGGAAAAACTTTAATTATTAATTCTGATGGGTCTGGGAAAGGTTTAAGATTTTTAAATGAAATTTTTGGATGGTCTTTGCAAGCTGGAGAAAGATTTGCAGATCAGGATGATAGATTCCAAAAAACAGTTAATAACATAGGGACACCTTATGAAAATGCTCCTGATATGATTCCTGGAAATGATGGAACATATACAGTTTCTCTATTGTCTTTGCCGATGAATTCAAAAGTATATTATATTGATGATAATAATAATGTAGCTGTTTTTAGTAAAGATGTAGGAGCTGGTCATGTAATCTTTTTAGCATATGATTGGTTTAATGCTGTGCCTGTTGGTATATATGATGGTGGATGGGTAGATGTTCTAAATGCATCTGTTTTAATGGGTGAGATTCCTGTCGCATATACTGTAGTTGAAGCAAATGAAACAAATCCAAGTCAATCTGTTTCTGGAAATGTATTGGATAATGATAGTGATCCTGATACTTCACATGAACAGTTAATCGTGATACATGTAAACTCAACATCAATTAGTGATGCAGGCACTACAACTGTCAATGGTTTATATGGAAGTTTAACGATTGATGCGAAGGGAGCTTTTACATATGATCTAAACAATTCCAATCCAACTGTTAATGCTTTAAAAGAGGGTGAAACTTTAGAAGATATATTTACTTATACCATAAGTGATAATGAGAGTGAGGCAAAAACAGATTCAGCAACTCTTAATATTAAGATAGATGGTGTAAATGATGCTCCAACAGCGAACGCAGGTGCTAACCAAAATGTAATTTTTGGTGCAGTAGTACAGTTAGATGGAAATGCAAGCAGTGATCCTGAAGGAGATGTTCTAACATACCTTTGGAGTATAGATGCTGCACCAGCTGGTAGCGTAGCAACTTTATCAGATACGACAGCGGTTAATCCAACTTTTACTCCTGATGTGATAGGAGATTATAATATAAGGTTGGTTGTTAATGATGGGAAAGTAGATAGTTTACCTGATAGCATGCATATTACAGTTACTCCTGCAGCATCCAATGTAGCGTTAAATAAAAATGTAACAATGTTAACAGCTGTAGTATTAGGATCTTCTTTGAATATAACAAATGGATCTTATGCTGATGTATGCTATAGTTTTGATTCTTCAAGTACAGGGTACAGAATATCTTTTGAAGTGGATTTAAGTACTCCTCACAAAATTGAAAAAATAATTTTTTCACCTATCCAAACAAGAGATTACATAATAGAATCTTCATTGGATGGAGTGACTTGGACTACAAGAAATAATGTATTTGGACTTGATTATTATCATAATACTATACAAAGTATAACAATATCTCCGTCATATACTGCTAGATATATAAGATATACTGGTATTAACTATGCTGTTGGATATGCTGGAGTAAAAGAATTTGAAGTGCATGGAATCCCATCTTCTTAAGCGATAATGGATTTAATGCTAACAAATTACTAATATTTCTGTGATATAATTTTTCTTATGAGGAGATTATTATCATGGCAACCATCAGAGAAAAAATAGCTGGGCTTTATATAGCGTTTTTTAATAGAGCAGCAGATAAAGCTGGTCTGAATTATTGGACTCTACAAGCAGACGAACTGGATGAAGATACAGCAGTAAAAACATTATCAGCAGCTTTTGCGACACATCCTCAGTTTAGAGAACTGTATGAGGGAATGGATAATGCAGAGTATGTTGAAGCAATCTATGTAAATATGCTTGGACAATCTGGTGATACAGGGGGTGTTGCATATTGGAGTAGTTTACTTGATGAGGGTTTATGTCGTTCAGATATGGTGGCAGATTTTGTAAGTGCCGTCCTTGATTTTGATAGAGAAGACCCTCAATATGATTCTTTGTCAGACGTTGAACTTAACGCTGCTTCTACAAGACAGCAACTTTTACAAAATAAAGTTGATGTCTCTCTTTATTTTGTAGAGAGTTTGCAAGACAATACAAATCTTGTTCCTTCAACTGATCTTGCCTCTTTGGATAATAATCCTATATATTTAGCTTCTGTTAAAATTCTTGCAAATGTAAATAGTGATGTTGAAAGTAAAGAGAATATAATAGAGAGTATAGATCTCCTTAAAGCAAATCCCACAGATGCAATTACTATTCTTAATAAGCTTGAAAAGATTTATTCTGAAGCTGTATTGGTAGCTCTGGATGAGAATGCACCGGAGTTTACATCACCAGTAACAGTAGCCAATGTTGATGAGAATATAGCAGCCAGAACAGTTATCTATACGGCAGCAGCAGTAGATGATGAGAGCAGTGTAGTATATTCACTTGCACAAAGTGGTGATGCAGCACTGCTTG